>Ga0172368_10000994_pt1 | contig 39640 bp, 33 predicted proteins | sample Lak11m_FD_114540 | JGI IMG/M metagenome (GOLD analysis project Ga0172368, IMG submission 114540) | Freshwater microbial communities from Kabuno Bay, South-Kivu, Congo - kab_022012_11m | ecosystem: Environmental > Aquatic > Freshwater > Lake | place: Democratic Republic of the Congo: South-Kivu... | reverse complement strand
TGGTGCCGACTCGCCCTTTCCGGTTCACTGCTTCTGGTTTGAGCTCGTAGCCGCGCTCTTTCACCGGACCGGTCAGAGCTTTCTGGAATATGCACTTCATGTCGCTGAGTGCCACACGGTCCTGCGGGCGTTTGGGTCCGGCCAGGGATGGCACCACACTTCCCAGTTCCAGTTCAAGTGTATCGGTATATTCCGGGTCCGGTGTGGTCGCTTCACGAAACAATCCCTGTGCACGGCAGTAGACTTCTGTACGTTCAATAACATCCGCTGGCCGGCCGGTCAGCTTCATGTAGCGCAGTGTCTCAATGTCCACCGGGAAGAAGCCCATCGTCGCGCCGTATTCGGGAGCCATGTTGGCTATTGTCGCCCGGTCGGGCAGGGACATGGTGCTCAAACCAGGGCCATAGAATTCAACAAATTTATCGACCACACCTTTTTTACGCAGCATCTGGGTCACGGTCAGCACCAGGTCGGTGGCGGTGATGCCATCCTGCAGCCTGCCATAAAGTTTGAAACCGATCACATCCGGCAGCAGCATGTCCATCGGCTGGCCCAGCATGACAGCCTCGGCCTCGATCCCGCCAACTCCCCAGCCAACCACACCCAGGCCGTTGATCATGGTGGTGTGCGAATCGGTACCCACCAGCGTATCGGGGAAAGCAACTATCTCGCCGTCCTGGCTGCGCGTGAAAACCACTTCAGACAGGTACTCAAGGTTGACCTGGTGGATAATACCGGTCATGGGCGGCACAACCCGGAAATTTTTAAAGGCCTTCTGGCCCCATTTCAGGAATTCGTAGCGCTCACCGTTGCGCTGGAACTCGACTTCGGCGTTGCGGTTGACCGAGTCGCTGGTTGCAAAAAAGTCCACCTGCACCGAATGGTCGATCACCAGGTCAACCGGGACAAGCGGGTTGATCATCTTCGGGTCGCCGCCCAGGCGGGCCACCGCGGCACGCATTGCCGCCAAATCCACCACCGCCGGGACACCGGTGAAATCCTGCATTACCACCCGCGCGGGTAAAAACGGGATCCCGGGCCGCTCTCCCTGCGGCTTCCAGGCAGCGATGTTGCGCACATCCTGCTGCGTGATCTCGTGGTCGTTGCACTGTCGCAGGGCTGCTTCAAGCATGACCCGCACCGAGAACGGCAGCCTGGACAGCTGCACCAGGCCCGCCTTTTCCAGCGCATCCAGCCGGAAGATGACATAATCGCCATGTTTGGTTTTTAAAGTATCGCGGGCATTAAAGAAATCGTTGTTCATATATACTCCTTTGACTGGTGGTCAACAAAAAACACCTCTGCGTGTCTTGTGACCGTGTGGTGGATAAAAACAACACAACACATTCACAAAAGACCCAAAGGTGCGCCTTTGTTGTCCTTTGGTATTACTACCCGTTCTTATAATTTTACCTGCTCAACTCATTCTTGAGCGTCTCCATCAAATTCATCTTTTCCGCATCCGGCAAAAAAGCCGCCTGGGCCCCGGCCAGGATGCGCTCCTTGAGCGTGCCCATCGGGATTTTCAGCTCTTCCACCGCCACGCGATATTCACCGCCCAGGGTGATCTGCGAAATCGATGGGTCATCCGTATTCAGGGTGATGTTCAGCCCGGCAGCGATCATCCTGGGCGCCGGATGCTGCCAGATGGCTGCGATCGCGCCGGTCTGGTAATTACTTGTCAGGCAGGTTTCAAATGGAATGTTGCGTTCACGCGCCAGGTCGGTGGTGTATTTATCATCCAGTACCTGTACACCGTGCCCGATCCGGTCGGCCGATAATTGCTCGATCGCCTCGCGAATATTTTGCGGGCCGCCCCATTCACCTGCATGCAAAGTCAACTTGAGGCCGGCCTGGCGCGCCTCATTGAACAAGGTCAGGAACGGACGGGCCGGAAAATGAGCTTCGTCGCCGGCCATGTCGATCGCCACGATACCCTTGTCCATGCGGTCGATCGAAAGCCACACCACCTGCTCGGCCAGTTCGATGGTTTCGTGGCGGTTGAAGGTGCTGATCAACCGCACCATTACACCATATTTTTTGGCGGCGTTCTTCGCGCTTTCGCACACCCAATCCATCACATCGTGCAGCGGGAAACGTTCCGCCCGGCTGAGCGCCACCGGGCTGAAGCGCAGCTCGAGGTAGCGCACATTATCCTTGGCAGCATCTTCGATCGCCTCGCGGGTGATACGTTCGATCACATCCGGGGAGCGATAGAACATGCGCAATGTGCTGAACTTGCTCAGAAAGTTCTCAAACGTGAGGTTGTCTTCATCCTGAACCTGCACCAACCGGCTGAAACTGACCAGGCTGACCGGCAGCGTGATGCCGTGTTTCCTGGCCACTTCCATCATTGTTTCCAGGCGCAGTGAACCTTCCAGGTGTCTGTGCAGTTCCACCTTGGGCATGGCCTGAAAGTCATCACGCGTAGTTGCAAGCAAGGGTTTCTCTACTTTTTCTTATGGCGTTTTCGACCTGAGCGGGCCGCTTCAGCGGCCTGCGCCTGGGTAAGGGCTTTGGCCGCAGGCTGCGCAGCCTGGACATTGACCTGAACCTGTGCGGCGGCCGGCTCAGCCGGGGTTTCCACCGCCACCATGCGCGGCAAATAACGGAATACCCGGTCGATCACACCCGAGCGCACTTCGCCCAACAAGGTCTGGAACATGTCTGAGGCCTTGGTCTTGTATTGTACCAGCGGGTCGCGCTGACCGTAAGCCTCCAGGCCAATCGACACGCGCAGGGCCTCCACACGCGTCAGGTAATCGACCCACAGCTCGGTGATCACACTCAGCAGCACATTGCGATGGATCTCCGCCGTGCGGAACGCCCCCAACCCGGCCATCAACTGGCCGCGTTGTTCGCCAGTCAGCGCCGCGGTGGGAGTTTCTGACGGCAACCCAAGTTTTTCAACAACCGGGCCAAAGTCTCCCAACTGGGAGGCGTTCTGCGAAATATGAGCGTATTCCGCCTGGCCCCAACCAGCCAGCAGGCGGGCGGTGGCCTCTTCCAGGTGGTTCATAATGTCTTCTTCGACGTTGTCAGCCTTCCGCCCCGACAGGATGTGGGCTGCCAGATAAAAATAGTTGAAACGCTGGAATTCCTGCGTTTCCTGCTTGTGCGTACGCGCGTTAAAGGCAGTCCGCCGCCCACGCGCCAGGGTGGAAAGCAGCGCGATCAGGCTCGATTCATCCATTTCGGCTGCCTGGAGGCCAGATGTGGCCATGCGCGCCATAATGGTATCAAGTTCGCGTGCCGTCTGGCTGTTGGATCCGGTCAGTTTTTCCCGCCGGCTGGCCAGCATTGCGCTGGCCGATTCCATCAGCCGGGCGGCCGCATCGTCCCATTCCAGCCGGGCCAACTCATCCGGCTTGACCTGCAGCGCTTCATTCATACGGAATTCGATGCTGCCCAACAACCGGGTGATGGCGATGCCCGACATGGTCACATCAACCTGTTCCTTGAGCACATCTTCGAGCGCTTCGGGCCTGCTCACCAGCAGCTTCAATTGTTCACTGTTCAGGCGCACGTCAATATGCAGTACAGACTTGAGCTCGTCCAGCAGTTCAGAGGCTTTCTTCGGTTCCTCGTTTTCCTTTAGACCGTCGAAGAAGATATCCAGCGCATCCATGCGCTCATTGATCTGCGTCTCCAGTCCTTCGGCGGTACGCTGCACGGCGGTCTCGATCGCCTTGAAAAGGTGCTCTTCCTCGGTGCTGACAGCGCGCTGCACGATCTCCAGCAGTGTATCGCGCGGGCTGCCTTCGGCGCGCGACAACTCATCCAACAGCAGCCGGAATGTAAAGGAAGGGAAGATCTTGTTCTCGCCATAGGAAAAAGCCGGTTGGATCTGTTCCAGCCAGGCCAGCAGCTTCCAGGGACCTTCCGGGTCCACCATAGCCGGCGGCACGCGCTGCGCAATTTCATCCTTCAAGAGCGCGGCGATATCCTCGGTCAGGTCGGCTTTTGTCATGGCCCGGTCACGCTGTGAATAAATGATCGTGCGCTGCTTGTTGAGCACATCATCGTATTCGAGCAGGTGTTTACGCACATCAAAGTTGGACCCTTCCACGCGGTGCTGGGACTGTTCGATCAGCCCGGTCACCATGCGGTTTTCAAGCGGGAAATCGTCATCCAGCCTGAAGCGCTGCATGATGTTATCCACCTGTTCGCCGCCAAACAGCCGCATCAGGTCATCCTGCAACGACAGGTAAAAGCGTGAGGAGCCCGGGTCGCCCTGGCGCGCGGCGCGCCCGCGCAGCTGATTATCGATGCGACGCGCTTCATGCCGTTCAGAACCGATCACGTGAAGACCACCCACACGCCGCACGGTCTCCATATCATCGAAATATTTCAGGAAATAATGGATTTCCGATTCGTAAATACCGTAATCAGCCGGGTCCATCTTGATGATCGCCTGGCGCTGATCCTCCAGGCGCATATTGTAGGGATCAAAACCCGCCCGCCTGAGGACCCGGATCACGATGGCAATGATCTCATCCGCCAACTCGCCGCCCAGCTTGATATCAACACCGCGCCCGGCCATGTTGGTGGCGATCGTCACCGATCCAAACGCGCCCGCCGCGGCGATGATCTGGCTTTCCTCGGTATGCTTGCGCGCATTCAGTACTTCGTGGGCAACACCGCCCTGTATGACCTCCTTCAGCCGGGCTTCGTTTTCGGGCTCCAAACGCAGGATGGTCGCCAGGCGTGCCAGGTTGCCAGGTTCTTCAGGGTTGATCGACAGGTTGTACGGTTTGGCAAAATTTCGCAGGAAGAGCGGTTCTAGTTGGTCCAGCGGCTTGTAAAGCGGCTCCAGTTCCGGCACGATGCGCCCATCCTCTTCCTTGCCGCTGCTCTCAAACCAGGCATTGCGCAGCAGGTGCACCTGCAACAACCTGCGCACCGGTTCTGCCTTTAACCTGCCGGATAGGCGCTCGGATGATTCGACAGAGGTTGTGCCGACCAGGATTGGCCGGCCGATGACATGGTCACGGACGATCTCGGTCACGATCGCGCGCAGCTTCGCTTCCACCGTGCGATAAACCACATCCGGGTAATCGGCCCGCCGCCAGAAGACAGGCGCTTTCTCCGTGTCACCGCGCCGGGAGAAATAGGAGACATCATAGTTGTTCTCATCCTTGGTCTTCACTTCCACCAAAGGTGAATCATTTTTGATGGCGTTGTATTCCAGGTTGGTTGGGATGGGCAGCACTTCCAACTTGTAAATCTTGTGGAACTCTTCCGCCTCGGTCAGTGCCGTTCCGGTCATGCCGGCCAACTTCTGGTACATACGGAAATAATTCTGCAGAGTGATCGTAGCGTAGGTCACATTTTCCGGCTCGATCTTGACGCCTTCCTTGGCCTCGATCGCCTGATGCAAGCCATCGCTCCAGCGCCGCCCGGCCATCAGGCGCCCGGTGAATTCGTCCACGATCACCACCTTGCCGCCCTGCACCAGGTAATCCTTGTTGCGCCGGAACAGGTACTGTGCCCGCAGAGCCTGCTCCAGGTGCCCAAGCAACCGCGCCTGTTCCTGGGTCACATCTTCCGGGCGGTCCGGGTCGCGCAGCGGTTGGCCCAGAAGCACTTCCACATGCGCCGTCCCCACCTCGGTCATCGAGATCGAACGGTCCTTTTCATTTACTTCGTAATCTTCAGGGACCAGCTGCTTGACCACCTGCGACATCTGCACATAAAAATCCAGGTCGCCCGAAGCCGGCCCGGAGATGATCAGCGGCGTGCGCGCCTCATCGATCAGCACGTTGTCGACTTCATCGACGATGGCGTAATAATGCCCGCGCTGGACCTTGTCGGCCGGGGTGTAGATCATGTTATCGCGCAGGTAATCAAAACCGAACTCGGCATTGGTGCCGTAAGTGATATCCGCATCGTAAGCCAGCCGCCTGTCCACCAAGCGCAGCTTGTCCTTGTCTTCCTGCGGCGAATCGCGCTCCGGGTCATACAGGAAGGCCTTCTTGCCGTTCTCAGTGGCTGCCGCCGACTGCAGGATACCCACGCTCAACCCCAGCGCGGTGTAGATCGGCGCCATCCAGCGCGCATCACGGCGGGAAAGATAATCGTTGACCGTGATCAGGTGCACACCTCGACCGGTCAGCGCGTTCAGATACAGCGGCAAAGTCGCCACCAGCGTCTTGCCTTCGCCTGTGCGCATTTCCGCGATCTTCTTTAGATGAAGTGCCGCCCCACCGACCAACTGCACATCGTAATGACGCATCCCCAGCGTGCGTTTGGAGGCTTCGCGCACTGCAGCAAAGGCTTCCGGCAGCAATTCATCCAGCACAGCCTGTTCGATCGTTTGCCGTTCGGTATCGTCCTCGACACCCTTCGTCTCGGCCGCCAAGCGCGCCCGAAACTCGTCCGTTTTGGCGCACAGGGCTTCGTCGCTCAGTTTCTCATATTTAAGCTCAAGATCGTTGACCGGCAGGATCATGGCCGTCAAACGCTCTACTTCCTTCTTATTGGGGTTTCCCCCGACCAGTGACATGAATTTTTGCAGCATGGCTTCCCTTTCGAAGGGGAAATTATAGCATAACGGTCATAAATGAAGATATGAGGCTCATTAGAAACATGTCGTTGCGAGACCGGCGCTCTTGCTTTTCGCCGGTCGTGGCAATCCCCCTCATGGACGAGCAGATCGCCACGCGCCCAAAGTTCGGTCACTCGCGATGACATGGCGAATTCACTACTTCCGCCTGGCCCGCAACAGCACCGTCAGGTACAGGATGATCCCAAAGTTGAAAAAGCTCGTGCCGCGCAGGTCGGGCGCCGAGCCGATCAACAAGCCAGCCGGCCACCACAGCGCCAAAAGGGCCGAAAGCCTGGGGATCAGGATCTTGTCATACCCGATGATCAGCAGCGCGCCCATCATCACGCCCGGCACGCTGCCGGCACCGCCCAGGATGACCATCGCCAGCAGCATGGCCGTCCAGTGGAACGACAGGATCTCAGGGTCCACATAAGCAAATGTGCTGGCGTATAATGCCCCGGCCATGCCCGCCAGCCCCGAACTGAGCACCAGCGCCAGCAGGCGGTAGCGCGCCGGGTCAACCCCCGAGGCCGAAGCTGCAGCTTCATCATCGTTGGCTGCCAGCCAGGCCCGACCCGTGCGCGAGAGCGCCAAGCGCTGGCTGCCCAATGCCGCCAGGGCTACGATCACGAACACCAGGGCATAACCTGCCAACGGGCTGCCAAACGAGAACCCCAGGATGTGGGCTGCCGGCAGGGCTGAAATTCCGCTTGCCCCGCCCGTCAAGGTCTTTAAGTTGACCACCAGGCGCGGCACCAACAAGCCGAGTGCCAATGTGGCCATCGCCAGCGCATCGCTGTGCAGCCGCCAGGTCAGACCGGCTTTTAAAAAACCGAACAGACCACCCAACCCGGCGCTCAGCGCCAGGATCACCAAAAAATCCAACGGCTGCGGCAGCAGCGCGCTGACCTGACCCCATGGATTGGTCACCACCGCGGCTGTATAGGCCCCAATCCCAAAAGCCGCCGCGTAACCCAGGTCCAGAACGCCCGCCAAACCGAGCAGGATGTTCAACCCCAACGCCAGCAGGATGAAAATGCCAATCCCGCGCACCAGCGTTTGCCAGCCCAGACCGGCCGCCGTTGAAAGCAGCGGGAAGAGCGCCAACGCCAGAAGCATCCACGCCAGCCAGTTGATTTTCCGTTTGCCTGCGCCAACAGCTGGAGCCGGCGTCAGGCTGTCACGCAGCACCGCGCCGCCCGCATCTTCACTTTCATCGACCCCGGCCAGACCGCCAGGCCTGAGGGCCAGCAGCCCGATCAGCAATGCCAGCAGCAGCACCGGCGTCCATTCCGCGCTGATGAAGTAATCACTATAAGATGAAAAAACACCCATCAACAATGCGCTGGCCAGCGCGCCGAGCGGATTGCCGATACCCCCCAACATGGCCGCCGTGAATGCCATCAGACCGCTTTGCGCACCATTCTGACCAAAGGGCCGCCCATAATACAGGGCGAAGATGAAGGCCGCCACGCCCGCCAGCAGCCCGCCAAGCGCAAACGCGCGCCGGATGGTTGCATCCAGGTTGATGCCGAGGATCTGGGCCAGCTGCGGGTTTTGCATGCAAGCGCGGATAGCCCTGCCCGTGGCAGTATAACGCAGGAAGGCATAGGCCCCCAGCGCGCAGCCGAGCGCAACCAGCAGGACGAACAGGTCGTTAAACCTCCAGGTGACATCCAGCCCCAGCCCGAGCGCCTTGACGAGATTGAAACCCGGAAGCAAATCCGGGATGCCGTCTGTGGGCACTTCCGGCAGGCCAGGCACACTGCGGTGCTCACCGGGGATCCAGCTGGCTTGATGGGTGCGCCAGACCATCGCCGCCTGGTACAGCATGAACGAGATACCCAGGGTAGCTATGAGCGGCGCCAGCCGTGAACGCCCTCGAAATGGGCGGAAGGCGAACCTTTCGAGCCCGATGTTGAGCACCAACCCCAGGCCCATCGCCGCCAGCAACGTCAGCGCCAGCGTTCCAAATAAAAGGCCTGGCGGCCAGGAGGCCCTGACGTTCAAGCCAATCAGGATCGAAGTGACCAGCGCCGAACAAAGTGAGAACACATCGCCGTGCGCCAGGTTCAGACTGCGCACCGCCCCATACACCACCGTCACACTGATCGCGTTCAGCGCCAGGACAGCCCCGTTCGACAACCCGAAGACCAGCAACTGCAGCAGCAGGGCCAGGCAGTCGCCATTCCCACACAATGGATTTCCACTCTTTTGGGCAACCGGCGCGACTTCAAGCGGGCCGGTGCGGACCGCCGTCCAGGCGATATCGAACTTGACCGGGCAGTTTGAGCGCCCCTGCCAGTCCACCGCCAGCCGGCCGGAAGCTGTCGCGGGTGTGTCAAATTGGGCGGCCAACCGCAGATCCAATCCGAGCGCCGCCTGCAGCCTGCCGGCATTTATTGGCACCCGACCTGACACATCCAGGCGGCTGTAAGAGACATTATTGCACGGGATCCCGGCTCCGCCCGTAAATGTGTATGCAGCCGCTCGCAATTGTGAAGACTCGATCTCAAACGCCAGCCGCACCTGCCGGCCGTCCGCCATGACCCCCGTCCCGCTCCACACCCCGTCATAAACCCCGGCCGGCGCGGTCGCCGCAACCGCATACGCGGGCGCGGGCGCAGCTGGAGGCCCCGCGCCGCATGCTGCCAGCGCAAATACCGATAAGGTTAACACTACCAATAAAAATGCGCGCATACCTGCCAGTATAGCACTTGCTTTATGCCATTGCCACACCCCAGGCAAATTCAAGACCCGGCGATTCAGCCCCATGCATTGACACTTACCGCCTTTGGAGTATAATCTCCGGTCGCTACGGTCGACTAGCTCAATGGCAGAGCAACTGACTCTTAATCAGTGGGTTCAGGGTTCAAGTCCCTGGTCGATCACCTAAATACGGTGATACTCCACCACACAGCCCCCATATCTGGGGGTTGTTTCATTAAGAACACAACAAAAAGAACGTATGTTCTAATAGTATTTGCAGTAAAATTGCAGTACTGGGTTCTCTAGGGGAAACGTTAAGATTTGAGCCGGTGACCGTGCTTATGGCGATGGGCGATAGCGAAAGCTACCCCATCGCCATTTTCATTTCGGCAATCCTACCCAAGGACAATACTATGAAAATAATCACCATCGCCAACCAAAAAGGTGGCGTAGGAAAAACCACATCTGCGGTGACTCTCGCGCACGGTCTGGCCTTAACCAGGCAGCGCACCCTGCTAGTGGATCTTGATCCACAGGGGCACGTTGCCTTTGCACTCGGCGCAGAAAAGGCTCCCGGTTTGTATCGATTAATTGTCGAGGAAGACTCTATCGAACAAGTTGCAGTTCATACCCGCGAAAACCTGGACATTATCCCCGGCGATAAGCGCACCGAAAAAGCCAAGCGCACTGTAGTCATCTCCAACTTCCCCACCGAGATTCTGAGCAGAATTCTGCAACATGCAGACTACGATGTCGTCATCCTGGACATGGCCCCATCGCTGGATGTCCTGCATGTCTCTGCCTTGATGGCCAGCGACTGGGTGATCATTCCCACCAAGCTGGATGCAATGGCCGTGGATGGCGTCAACGAAGTGTTGCGCTCGATGGGTGAAGTGGTTGAACGTGGACACCGACTCGGTTACTCGATCCTGCCAACCTTTTTTGATCGTACTACCCGCGAAACTATTGTTCAGTTGCAAGCATTGGTTGAGACCTTCAGAGGGCATGTTTGGCCGCCCATTCCTCAGGATACACATGCGCGGGAAGCACCTGCTTATGGGAAGAGTCTCTGGGAATACTGTTCCAAATCCCCGGCAGTGATGGGCTATGGGACCAGCCTGGTTGCTGGTTATGCCAGCACGCTCAAGCGAACCGTGGAGGTGATCTGTGAATAACAATCTGAACCGAAGATCGGCGATTGACCCGGCTGTAGCAGATATTCTCGAAGGCGCCGAAAGAAAGAAGCGCCTGACAAGTATGCCCAAATCCGAGCGTGAGAAAGCCCGCAAGGATGCCGCTCGCCACAAAGTTGGTTTGGATCTGCCGCCTGAACTTCATGAAACCTTGCGTCAGATTGCGGGCAAGGAGCAGGTATCAATCTCCAGCCTGGTTGCTTTTCTTGCCAACCGAGGAATTAAGGATTATCAGGCCGGGGACATCGACCTTTTCCCATATAAGCGAATCTCGCGTTGTGCCCGTTTTGAGTATGTTCTCATGCTCGACAAAATCGACGAATAGTTCAAAGTGACGCTACCGTTATAAGGAAGCGTATAGGCTGGCATTTTCGGTAGCCTATGAGGTAGCCTGAAACGGAAGCCTATACAGTAGCGTCACCCTTCTCAGGAAGGCTTACAGGCGTTTTTCTAGCTGAAACTGACTTGCAGGCCATTCCTAATCCTAAAACCCTTCTTAATGCCTTATTTCAGGAATTATTTATGACTATGAATCCAGAGCAAGCCTGGCAGGCAGTATTAGGGCAACTTCAGTCGGAGATGCCGCGAGGTTCTTTCGATTCGTGGGTTCGCGATACGCAGTTCATTTCCTTCGAAAATAATTTGGTGACCGTTGCGGCACGCTCCCAATACGCGCGCGACTGGCTTGAGAATCGCCTGTCAAGCACCGTTTCACGTTTGCTGGCTGGCATGCTAAACCACAGCGTTGATGTCGAGTTTATCGTCAATCCAGACGAACCAGATGAGAGCGATGAGCCCGAAGAACTCGGAAAAGCTGAGCCAGGCGAAGATGAAGCCGAAGTCCAGGTCGTTAACCGGCTGCACTATGACGAGATCGTTTCGCCATCCCGAGTGGTTGCCATCCCCGGTTATTTCAGCCGCCTGATCCCAGAGATCGGAGCGCGCAATGCCTGGCTGTATGTTGGTTGGAGACAGGCTGTCTGGAATGGTGAACGAGGCAATCAAGGTGGATCACGTTCCCGGCGTATCCCTGTCTCGCATATCACCCGTTACAGCGGACTGGGGCGGCGCACCTTTTTTCGCGCCACGGATGACCCGAAAACCTGGAAGGCACTGGCAGGTTTGGTAGAACGCCAGGATGTCACCCCGGTTTGGATCCAGGGTCAGGATCGTCGCAGCCACCGGCTGCCCAACAAATACATCGTGCATATGACCCTGCCTCTCAGCCAGGCAGATAGTCGGGCGATCATGGTCTGGCTCAAAGAACAATTGGCGTCAGGTAAATCCTTGCTTGAAGTTCTGAAACAGGCTGCAGATGTCAAAGATCTGGTGGGTGAATTACTACCTCTGATTGGCTCAGGCTCAATCCAGGAAAGCCCCAGGTTCGAAACTGTTATGGATATTGCCACCCACCTCAATCAGACAGCGTGGACATCCGATCTTCAAACGGCTGCCGAAAAGCTGCACCGAAAAATCATCTCCGGTTTTGGCACCATCCTGGTCACTCACTATTTTTTGGAGCAGGTCATTCCCCAGACTGGCCTGACCCCACCGCAGGCCTGGCTGGTCACTCTTTTGCGTGATCGCTGTTTCACCAATCCCCAGACCGGGGAAGTACGCGATGAAGTGCTGATCCGTGGTGGCTATCCTGAACTGGCGGATCGGCTTGGAATTGCACGCCCCAAGACAGTCTGGGAGTGGATTCGGGATGAGAAAGGTGCTGTTGGGGCATTTATCAGGGTCCAATCGCTGCACGTAGGAGATGAACCGGATGCGCTGCGCCTGAAAGTCCGCCTGGATGAACCGCTTTTCGATGGCGCATCTGACACCATTGGGATGGCGCAAATGGCACCGGCGGATGGCGGGGATGACACTATTAACGTGGCGCAAATGACACCATTGGATGGCGCAGTTGACACCGATGAATGGCGCAAATGGCACAGTATTAAGCTCTTAAACACCGATTCAAGCACTTATAAAACACATTCAACCACCTCGTTAGAACCGGTGGCGGTTCCAGAAAGCTGGAATTTGCAAAAGTTGCTTTTGCAAAATAACGCCCATCCACGGGTAACCAAAGAACTGCTGGCAAAAAACGTACCGGTTCAGCGTTTTCTGTCCTGGATTTTGTTTGCCTGCAGCCCGGCTGGAAAAAATATCAGCAGTCCGATCTCGTTCGCAATTTCATCTCTGCGCCAGGATGATTCAAGAGGGGCAGGCAAAAATTATGAATTATTGGCCGCGTTATCTCCGGCTGAATTGATCGAGTTGATTCGGCGGTCCAGCAACCCCTTCGGCAGCTTTAGTAACGCAGGGTCAAATAACACAAAATTATGGGAGAAAACGATGGGACATTCCGGAAATTATGAAATCTTACTCAAGATTTTGATCGGAGAATAAGTCTAAAAAACAGGTACTTTTGAAACCCGATCTGTCGGGGAACGAATCTGAATTCATAGTCGAGAGGAATAAAGAAATGGGATGGAATAATCGCGTAACTGTATTTGGGGACATTACCGGGGATATTTATTACGATGTTTTGCAACTCACCAATAAACCATTGCCTTTTTTGCGCGTGTACATGATGATCAACGGAACGCGCGAATCGAAGGAGGTTAAAGGCTTGCGAATCGTGTTCTATGGCACTCAGGCTGAACTCGCTGAAGCCCAACTAAAAATGGGCAGCCGCATCCAGGTCGAGGGTCACATCCAGGTGCGCAAGATCAGGAATGAGGGTATTGTGGTCGAAGTGGTTGCCGAGCATGTCGTTTACATCCGCAACTACGATCGAGAAAAGGGCAGCCAACGTTACAAAGAGATGCTGGTTTCTGGGAAGATTCAGGCGAGCGAAGATGAGCCCCTGGAGCTCCCAGTCACGGCTGAGGCCTGGGAATGAAAAGCGAAATTGTAATTCCAAAATGGGTATGGATCACGAGTATCGCTGTATTGCTGCTTGGTTTAGGTTTGGTGATTTCGCCTCGCGACAAGAACAATCATCCCCTGCTGCTTCTGCCGGATGTTAAGGCAATGGAAGATTACCGCCGTTCGTTAGCGGATTGGCATACCCGTTTCCTGGAATTGGATAGCCGCATGACCCGTTTGCTTTCCGATAATTATGGCAGCGATTTGTTCAGCCAGTCCAGTGAAGGTCAGATCATCCAGGATGAAACCATCCAATTGATGCGAGAAATCGATCAGACTTCTGCGCCTGCAGCGGCGGTTTCGGCCAGGGACATGGCCATTCGCGCAGGCAGCGCTTATCTGGATACCTCGCGCGCGATGCTCAGCTGGGTTTCAGCTCCGACCACTGCCAATCTGGATGCCGCCCAACAGTCTCTCAAAGCTGCGCAAGCCAGTCTTGCTGAACTGGAGGCCAGTCAATGGATGGCGGTCAATCCATAAGTACGGTCACTCTGCAAATGCTAAACAGCCTGATCGATACCCAGACCAGGCTGCGGGATGCTGCCGAAACGCGCTGGGCCTCAGCCCGTGAAGCAATGTTCAATCTGGCCAGACTCATAGCCGCGGACTGGCTTGAACAAAAGCAGCACGAAAAAGGCGGCCTGGAAGCCATCCGCATGGAAGAACTGTCCAGAGTGGTTTACCAGCGTATTTCTGAGCTGTATGCTGTTTCCATTATTCCAGAAGTTGGGTTGTTGCAGCAGGCCACCCAACATAATCAGGATCTCGTTCACGAGCGGGATGAATTACTTCTACGGTGTGAAAAATTTGGTCAGGAAAACCTGAGACTTCAGGCTGAAATTGAGCGGATGCAAACCTACAACAAGCGTCTTTCCATTCAAAACGAAAAACTTAAAAATAATCCGCCAACCGGAGAAATGCCATCGAACAACCTTTGTGTGCCATCCTGGTTTAATACCTGGGCGGCCAGTACAGGTTTTGAACGCCAATCTTTTGTCATCCGGTTGATCGGCGATACCGGTATAGCGAGACGACCAGAAATCGTAAAAGCAATCGCGAATAAATTCAGTATAGATTCCACTTCAGGGGCAGTTTCGAACGTCATCAGCCGATTGAAGGAAATGGGATTTATTACGATAGAAGACACTACCGGTACCGGAAATGGCGCGCCTCCCCAGGTGCTGGCTCTCGACCGGTTGGGAGAAACTGCCTATATCTTTTTGACTCAAAAACTGCCGGCAGAGAATGAATACCACTCTGTTCGCTCTGCGCATAGTACGGATGCACATACCTTGTTGGTTTTGAAAGCAGCCACCATCCTTGAAGCAGAAGGTTATGAAATTGTTTCAAAAGGGGAAATCAACATTCCCATGAGTGATGGCCGCATCTCATCACCTGATATCCTGGCACGCAAGAACGGTCGGGAAATTCATGTTGAGGTTGAGCGGGATGTAAACAAAGGGGATAGCGAGGCGCGCGCCCGTAAATGGCAGAACGCGTTCGATGCTGGCCAGGGCTGGTTGTATGTATTTTGCGAAACGGAAGAAGTTCAGAAGAAACTAATTCAGGAAATCAATCGCGCCCTGGCTTCCGAGTCCCGCCTGCAGCGAGCCAACACGCTTATGACGAATCTGGAAGTTATCAAGGCCGGCAAACGGCATGCGGACGGCAGCATCTGGGTTTCCCAAAAACACCCCGTCAACCCAAAATAAATAACTCGGATTCAGAACGAAAGCCTTAAGTGTTAAATTCAACCACTTGGTGATAAAGAAAAAGGCCTGCCGTAGGGGGGGGACGGTAGGCCTTGCAAACACCACCTTATGAGCGGGGATTGGGTGGTGAATGTAGGGGTATTTTATTATAGAACATAAGTTCTGTCAATGATCAATTTATCTCTGAAACGCCAAGTGGTTATCAGAATTGCACCGCACTCGATTTTAGATAAATCTTACAATAGTCAATTGAGGCTGTTCAAAAGGATCGACTGTCAAGGTAAAAGTCGAGACAATTGGCTGCGTTGCAGACCGAACAAAGGTACACAACTGATTTGACCAACAATTATTGGAATGAGCTTTCTGATGGAAGGCTCTTAGTACAAAGAAATGATACTTTCATGTGGTTTAAAGTTTGGAGTTCAACAAACCCAGATTCACTAAACGAAAAACTAATGCCTGATTACTAACTGTATACTTTCGAGTTAAATTTTCCAGAAAATTGCCATCTTCTAAATCTATTCTTCCCACATTTTCAAATTCTGCTTGAAGAAACTTTTTTGGCATTAGAAGCTCGGCAGCAAAAGAATTTGCTTCTTGTTCGCCCATATCTGTTCCTTGGCTGGAGAGATCATCTCTAAACCTTACTTCAAATCCACTATCAACGTGCACATCCTCTGCGCCCGGTGGATGAAGCAGATAATGACCCAATTCGTGAGCGATGGTAAATCTTTGTCTCACTAGTGCATTTGATGAATTAACCCCAATGACTGCTTTCCCTTCACCTCGGGCAATAAATCCTGATATGCTTTCTACTTCACGTCTAATCACCGAAAGCCCACATTTTTCTGCAATTTTCTCTACGTCTACAGGAGGCATATAGATTTCGTTTTCATCAAGGAGTGCTTCGACGATTTTCGTTATCAACTTACGTCGAACGGCCATCTCTCACCTCTTTTTTTGGGTTGTTTTCGCTATTTCCGTTATCCACTCGCGTTCCCCTGGACGAAGATCTTTATGCACATTTTCCGAAAACATTTTCTCAATGATTTGATTTTGATCTGGGAGAAGACTTGCTACCTGAATTCCAAGTACATCGGCGATGATATAGAGAGTATGAAGGGGAAGATGTTGTCTTCCTTTCTCTATGTTTGTAATTGATGTCCTCGATAAGAAACTCGCATCTGCAAGACCGGCTTGGGAGAGATGCTTATGCTCCCTTGCATCCTTAATTCGCTGTCCTATTTCAACATAGATCTTCTTATGGGACTCATTTACTTTCGCGGTCATTGGTCTGTTTTATACCACATCCAGATCTGAATGTCAATATTGCAAACTGTTTGTATTATAAACATATAAATTTATTAAGGTTTGCAATACTTGACTTTTTGTGAAATTCGAGTAAACTATTCTTTAGATTTGAGGTCTGACTTTTTTGACCTTGATCAAATTTCAAACAAGGAGATGTAAAAATGAGTCCCGATGAAAAACACGAACACAAACCAGTTACCATCATTGTCAATGGGAGACCAAAAGAATGGAGTGAAAAGAAAATAAGTTTCACTCAGGTGGTGGTTTTGGCTTTCGGTACCTATGAGAACAATGACCAGATCATTTACACTATGACTTACACAGCAAACGATCATTCAAACAACAATGGAGAAATGGTGGTAGGTGATGAAGTGAACGTTCACCTTGGGATGGTGTTCAATGTCACAAACTCTAATAGATCATAGTCCCGACTTAAAAAAACTTCGAGACGAAGGCCTACAAGTAGAGGTCAGAGAGGGCCTCTTACTTGTTCATGGTATTCCCTATGTAAACTCAGAGTGCAAGATTAAGTATGGCACTCTTGTCTCCAGTCTGGATCTTGCAGGAAACAAAACAGTAAAGCCGCAAGATCATGTAATCAGTTTTATTGGTGAACATCCCTGTAACAAAGATGGTTCTACTATCAAGCAAATCCAACATAATAGCGGGCAAAAAACTCTCAGTGATGGTATTGTTATCGATCATTCATTCTCAAATAAGCCAAGATCTGAGGGGTATCGGGATTATTATGAAAAAATAAGAGGGTATATAGCCATTATTTCCGCCCCCGCTAAATCTCTGGATAATTCCGTAACAGAAAAGAACTTTTCTGTGGTGTTGACACACGATGGCGAATCTGTGTTCAATTACTTTGACACAAATGCAAGTCGGACCGAAATTCTGAATGTGACAGGTAAATTGGAAGGTCAAAAAATCGCGATAATTGGTTTAGGCGGAACAGGTTCGTATATACTGGATTTTGTAGCCAAAACACCAGTACAGGAAATCCATTTATTTGATGGGGATCTGTTTCTCCAGCATAATGCATTTAGGGCACCTGGAGCCCCATCTGTTGAAAAGTTGGGTGAAAAGAAGCAAAAAGTTCTGTATTTTCAAGAGCTTTATTCTCCAATGCGAAAGAATATATTCGCACATGAAAACTTTATCAGTGAAGGAAATATCAACGATTTAGCCACGCTGGATTTTGTTTTTATTTGCATCGATACTAGCCCTGTCAAGGCAGAGATAATAAAAAAATTGATTGAGTTTGAAATAAGTTTTGTTGATGTTGGCATGGGTGTTCACGAAGTAGATGGTTCTTTGATAGGATTAATACGAACTACTACAAGCACTAAGAATGCCAGGGATCATATTAATAAAAGAATCTCCTTTGCCGAAGGTGGCAAAGACGAATACACTACCAATATACAGATAGCTGAATTGAATGCCTTCAATGCAGCTTTGGCTGTAATTCAATGGAAAAAGGTTTTTGGGTTTTACCAAGATTTTGGGAAAAAATTTCATACAACTTACACAATAAATACGGGACAACTTTCATGAAGATGATGTATAAGTTTGTCGAATTCATCCCTATTGAACTTGACAACGGAATATTGTATGTGTCAATGACATATGCAACTGTATTGCATAAATGTTGTTGCGGCTGTGATAATGAGGTTGTGACTCCACTTTCCCCATCTGGTTGGCAATTGGCTTATGATGGCGAAACGATTTCTCTTTTTCCGTCTATTGGTAATTGGAGTTTTTCTTGTCGATCACATTATTGGATTAGGAAAAACGAAGTTTTGTGGGCTGAGGACTGGTCTGACGAAATGATTGGCTTGAATAGAAAGCGGGATACTCGTGCAAGTAATGAATACTTCAAATCAAAAAGTGAATGGAAAATTTGGAATATTTTCAGGAAGAAAAAAGATTGATCCTAGAATAGCTTTATTGCACAATTGTAGAACCACAATCAATTTATAAAAAAAACACTTCGAACCACATCTTTTAATTCGGACAGCCTTTAGAGATTGTTTGAGAAGCTGTTCAAAAGTATTTGAATCGTCATTCTGAGCGATGGTTTCTCCGGCACCGCACTGCGTTTTCTATAGGTGCCGGGGAAACCATCGCTTAGGGTAACAGATAAGTTATTTGAAAGACTTTTTAAACAGACTCGTAAGATAAAAAAGCTATTATCCATTCGGTTGGCTATTATCCACGGAAGAGTCTATTATCCACCCAAAGTGGCCTATAGCGCTTAAGGACTAATATCCAACCCTTCTAATGAATGCGTCGAATATTTTAAACAGCGCATTCCATACAGGGTTACCACAACTACCAATTTGATTATTTATTTTGATTGACTAAAAAGAACATGCGTGCTATTAATGGACTGTATTCACTTTTACTGTGAGACACATAGTTTACGAACGCCACATAATGTGGCAGGTCGAACCTGGACCAAGGAGAAAAGAGATGATTGGAAAACTGGTTGGGACGCTGATTATTTGGGGGTTATTGTCTGCTGTAGTAGGCGTGGTTTCACTGGGTGGGTATTTTTATTATAAAGCCGGTCAGCCGATGCAAGTAGCGGCAGCTCAGCGCCTCGCACCCGGGATCACGTATCGGGAATTCTGGGCGGACAGGATCCAGCGCTGGACCGAAATCGATACCCAAAAAGCAGATACAGGAAAGGGAAAATCATGTGTACTTGTATCGACAATAATGCTACCGATGATGTATTCAGGATCAATCTATGAAGTTACTTATCTTCGCACCCATCATGACACGAAAGCTGCCGCAGAATTTTTGCGGAAAATCAGTAATATCGCGCCGCCTGACGAGCTTATTTATGGCCCTTGGTGGAAATTGCCTGACGCCTGGTGGTGGCAAATCGAAAACATGTCATGGTGGGATTATTATCGCCCACTAGCACGCGCTTGGAATTGTGAAGTTGGTGCACCACACAGGGCAGCCCAAAAGTAAGGATTAAAAGCAGGCAGGATAACTGAGATGCCTATTTTCACTAAAACCATTCTTTTCAGCATTTACTGTAAGCCACCTGTGGTGAAATTGCTTTTTTGCTTAAATATATCGATTCTGCGCTTCCTTCTCCTTGCCAATCGTATACCGCATGGCCTATTCTGATTATGGTATACTAAAACCGTTTTCGTAATTCGTCACTAAATACAGATTGGTGACGAATTACGAAAACAGAAAGCCGGCCAAAATGAAAAGCGATGTTTCCCAATTGCATTTGAATGAATTGACCAAGGCCTTTCTTGCCAGCGGTCAGGTTCAAAAATCTGCCCTACGCAGCTTTTATGCCCGCTTTGAGCCCAGATTGACGGAGCAGACTTTTCGGAGAATTTTGTACTCGCTTGAAAAGCGCCAGGCGCTGACCCCGATTGCGGCAGGGATATATGCCATTCATGAAAACGTCACGCCGCCCTCGAAAAAGAACTACGTTCCCGTAGTATCTCATTCACACCAGACGCTGAAACAAATGTTGCAGGAAACATTTCCATACCTGGAAACCCTATCGTGGGAAACGGGGATGCTCGGTGAATGGATGATCCATCAACCTGCCAATAACCAGATTATTCTCGAAACCGAGCGCGAGGCATGCGAATCGGTTTTTAATTACTTACAGCAGAAATATTCTGGACAGGTATTCCTGGAGCCTGATCGGGCGATGATGGAACGCTATATCCTGCCTTTGCATGAAAGCATTCTGGTCACGCGCCTGATTACCCAATCCCCCAGGAAAAAAATTGGCGGGCTGGTTTTTCCTCGCCTGGAAAAAATTCTAGTGGATGTTTTTGTTGACTCCGACAAATTTTTCGCTTTTCAAGGTGATGAATTGGTTCATATTTTTGAAAATAGTTTCGCAGCTTATTGGATCAGCGAGAAAACGTTGTCCCGCTATGCGGGACGGCGAAAGGTGGCGACGAGATTGATAGAGTTCATCGAATCGCGTACTGATATCAAACTCAACCAGACACAGGAGCGTTAGAAATGATCAGCAGCCGTTCATACAGCCAGGAATGGAATATGGGAATCCGGGAAACAGCCTTCGGTCGAGACCCGATCTTGATTGAAAAGATGATCATGGCTTTGACTCTGCTGGAAAATCTCCGCATGAGTGGGTTGGATTTTGTTTTTAAGGGCGGTACATCGCTGATCTTGTTGTTCAAGACACCACGACGCTTTTCCATCGGCATCGATATTCTGTTACAGGATGACCGAAACCTGGAGAATTACTTTCAGAATATCATTCAACAAGGCATCTTCCACCGTTATGAAGAGAACCGGCGTGCTGGTGAGTTACCAAAGGCCCATTACAAATTCTTTTTTCACTCGGTGATTCAAAACAAGGAAAGCCAAATCCTGTTGGATATTCTGTTTGAGAAAAATCCATATCCTATGCTGGCAGAATTGTCCCTTGAGACACCACTCCTGGCCATACATGGTGACCCGGTCAAAGTGATTTGCCCAACCGCCGAATGCCTATTAGGCGATAAACTGACTGCTTTTGCCCCACACACGACTGGGATCCGGTACGGTCTCGATAAGGAACTCGAGATTGCCAAGCAGCTGTTCGATATTGGCCTCCTATTTGATGCTGCCGGCGACGTTGGCCTGGTTTCAGCAACATTTGAAACTATAGCAGCACAAGAGTTAGTGTATCGCGCCCTGAACGAGTTGACAAATTACGATGTTCTGCGCGATGCCTTTGACACAGCCTGCTTGATTGGCCTGCGCGGGGCAAGTTCTCCTCATGAATTTGCCGAACTTCAGGAAGGCTTCAAGAAGTTGGCAGCATTCATTTACGCGGGAACTTTTACCGTGGACAGTGAGTGCCATTCTGTGTGCATCGAAAACGGCTTTCCTGGCAGCTTTACTTATCACAAGGGATGGTCAGATTCCCCGCTTTGAAACAGCCGCAGCAATCGCAACATGGAATATTTCCAACCCCACTTATAACAAGTTGAACAAGCTCAAGAAAACCAGTCCTGAAGCATTCTATTACTTCTTTCGAGCATTGGAAATTTTGGGTCGAGTGTAACGTTGTTCGACTAACACCCAAACCAAGCAATGAATTCAACGACATCAATAATAGAATATATGATCTAAAAACCTTGCGTGCTTTTTGAAACTTTGGTAATATCTCCCCACAACTGAATAACCTTGGCCAACCGGTCGCCAAATTAACTTCCTGCATTCTGTCCTCAGAAGCGACCACTAACGCAATCTCTTTGGGATTCAAAGAGCACCTGCGCTGGTGGTCGCTTTTTGCTTTAAGCCCCGTGCGGGCTTGTCAGGAAAACCATCCGGCCCCCGGTTGTGCCAGGCAAATCCAAGTCGGAGGTGTTTATGAAACGCAATAAAGTGATCACTATCAGCCCTACTCGTAATGTCACAGCTCTGATTGTCTTCCTGATGCTGGTTACCGCCGGATTCATTATCTGGTCCCGCATGCCAGCCTTGTTTCAACGAGAACTGCCTGGGATGAGCGCTGAAAACGCAGCCCGGACAGGATTGGAGGCCTTCTTATCGGTTGATGCAAAGACTGGACAAACAGCCTGGATCGATTCAATCTGCAAATTGGCCACGGATGCCGGCTGCAAAATGGTTACAAATGCCTACGCTCCGATGTTCTGGCCCTCCGTTGAAAAAGACTCGCTGCGCCTGACCTGCAAGACAGCCTCTGCAACCCTTGTGACAAAGCTAGACGAACCTGCAAAATCAGAAATCTGGGAGCTTAAAACCATCTGCACAAACCTGGATAGCGGGGAAGCCAACACCAGCAGCACCCAGGTGATTGTCGTTGAAAGCGCGGATGCCGGTTGGAAATTTGAGCGTGTCCGTTTTGATCAGGAGAGCGGCTCATGAAGACTATCAAGCTAAGTTTCGTTCTACTGATCATCGCCTTGGTTGCGAGCACCTTTTTTCCGGCCCAGGCCCAGGCCCAGGGCAATACCCCCAATGCGAATTGGGGTGATTTCTTCAACGCAGATGGAACGGTAAAGGCTGGTGTCATCGATGGTGGTGAGATCAGCCAACCCGCAGATTGGATGCCAGATGTTGGTCCTCTTGCAAATTGGGGCATCAGCATGGAAGCCACCTATCATGTCTACACTGCCCCTGATGGGTCCACCATGATGACACCCTCTGCATCAACCTTGTTTTTCATGGCCATGAATCCGACTGCATCAGGGTTGATCAACGCCAACGGTGAAGTCGGCATGGGACAAGGTTTTGCCATCCAGACTGCCGGTTCCCTGGCAGGCGGCAGCACTACCCCTCAGCAGCTGCTCAGCGGGATTTTTCAGGCGCTCAGTGGAAACAGTGGCATTACCCAGGTGCAGGCGGACCAATTTGCCGATGCGTTAATCAACAACCAGGGAAACTCATGGGCATTTCTTATTCCCGGGACTGATACTTGGAACATTTTCAGGCAGCTATTAAATACATCCATGAGCGACCAAAATGTCTACCTGCTGGCCATGCTCTACAACTCCTGCTCGAATTCGCCAACCGGCTGCCCGGCAGAACTGTGCCAGGTTAACCCGGTTGCGTGTGGTCTACCACCGACTGAAGTCACCCCGGTCACTACGCCGGAAGCCACCCTGACACCACCCCCATCTTGCCCAGGGCCTTCCATCTCCCAGGCTGCACCCAGCCTATCTATCACAGCGGGTGCACCCAATTATCCATTGGTGGTGGGTCAGGATCCCGAAAAGCGCGGCGCGGATGTGCAAGTCTCGGTCTCGATCCCACCAGTCATCTATACCTGGCATGAACCGATCTTCGAGACCGAAAGGGTCTGTCGCGGCGGAACAAATGGTATTCCACAAACCTGCCTCAATGTGCAAATCTTCAAGGGCTGCCGCGTTCATCGCGAAACCCTGCCGGAGCAGATTACTAGCTCACGGGCTACGGCCACCCTATCCGGTGCCAGCCGTAACTGGATCGTGAGCGACCTGGGCTCGACCTGGTACGGCGCTTTTGTGCATCAGGGTTTCTTTGACCTTAAACGCTATGGCTCACCATCCACCGGCTGCAGCGGCGCCTGCTCTTTTACCCTGGCGGCAGTAAAAGTTCCATTTGCAGATCCCGGCGTTTTTGATCTGTTGGTTTCGGTAAACACTGCCGGCACCTTTTTCAACGGTCGGGCAATCACCAACCCGCGCGCCCTGAGCCAGACCGGCAAAGCCAAAATCTGGGTTGTTTTGCCCACCCTGATCGATGCATCTTCATCTGGACAATGAACATTCTTTTATTCCTTTTCAGTCTGGTCTGGTTAGCGATGCTTGTCCTGGTATTTTCCGTTTTAAGAATATCCGGCGAGTGCAGCGAAGAAGAACGCATTCAGGAAGACAAAGCGTTCTTTGAAAAATGGCTGCGTGATCACGAAGGGTTGTCGTAACCAGCTCTCCCGCTGTATCCAGGAAAACATGTCCTTCGAGCAGATCAACACCTTCATTCTCGATATTCCGGTCTATGCCATCAATGGCTTGCTGTGGCTGTTATACGGCCTGGCTGGTTCAATGGCAGCACTGGTCAGCGCCGGGGCAGCAGCTGTGATGGGATTGGTAGTCGATCAGGCTGTGCAACAGCTTTCCGGTTCCCGTCCCTTGCGCCAGGGACGCGGAGAAAGTCAGCCAATCGCGCGTACCGCCCAAATCCTGACTACCGGCGTTCTGACCTTATGGCTGGGAGCACAGTGGGGCATGGGTGCACCTGTACCCTGGATCGGCGCTGCCATGTGGCTTTTCGGCCTGGGAGCGGTACTGGTTTCTCCGGCGCAGCGTTTCAACCTGCTGTGGTTCGTAAAATCCGGGGTGGCTGTCTACGCGCTGGCTGTGATCGGCAGCCGTCTGTATCTGAACATGACCCAGAATGTCTCGCCTGAAGCCTGGGCGTCGATGGTAGGTACTGCACAGACCGCTGTGAATGTGGTTTCAAATACGCGCGGAAATGTCACCACCGTGATCATCTGGGCACTCTGGCTAGTCATTCCCCTGGGTTATTTTTCAATGCTGGTCCAGAAGTTATTTCTAAACCCTGTATCGTTGATCAACCCGCTTTCATCATATGCCGACATGCTGGCCATGCTTCGTGATCGGGGTGGAAGATAAAAATAAATCATTACCCGTGCAATACCGGGTACCATTCCAAGGAGAAAAGTATGTCGAAAGAAGCAACACCCGCTAAAAAAGATCTCGGCTTTCTCGCCATGAGCGATCTGGTCGGCGAGGCGATGACCGAGTATTACGAGAAACATGACCAGGTCATGTCCGAATTGCAAACCCGAGCGGAAGCTTTGGTTAACCGTATCATGCCGGATCACAAGTCCTATGTCGAGTGCTATCACGGTGACGGCGAAAGTGTATTTTGCGATGTGGAAGACCTGACGGATGGATTTGGATTACTTTCGCTTTCCTTCCATAAGGGAACTACGCCAGATGCCGACTATTTCCTGATCGAAAACTACCTGGAGCTGACAAGTTCGGTCCGCATTTATACCCTGTATGATCTGGGCCGCGCTTTGTGCAACATAACAGAGATGGCACAGGAAGTTTTGAAGGCCTTTAAGCGCGTAGTTCTGGATGGCGTACAAGGCTCCGATACGCAGCCCAGTGTGACCACATCTCAAGAATAAGCAGGCTGGTAAATCCGTCCTGTTCACCCAAAGGACTACAGGGGTTTCCCGTTTTCAAGAATTCCCATCTGTGTTTCTGCGGTGAACAGGATCAATTTATCAACCTACCGCTCAGGTATGTTGGTACTGCATCTCAACGTTGGTCGTTTTACGAACGTTGGTTTATTTTTTAACGTTGGTTTCCAAACGTTGGTTTTTGTTTTTTTCAACGTAGGCTTTTGCATCTTACCAATTGAATAGCTCTACTACAAACATACAGGGAATTTCACCATCCATTGTGCCTGCCGCGGGCAGACACAGGCCGGGTTTTCCCCGGCCATTTTATTCAATTGCCGGGAGGATACCCGGCACACAAGGAGGCTCAAATGGCTGTAACTGATACTTTGTTCGTGAAAATGGGTGGGGATGGCAACTTTGTCGTCCCAAAAGCCGAACCAGTTGCTCTCGATGTGCACTGCCCCGAATGCGGGGACGTCTTGTGCCTGGGAACCCTGGATCTGGCAACCACCAGTGGCTACTCGATCCCGTTCGTTTTCTGCAAAAACAACTGCGATCTGCGCAGCTATGCCTTCTGAGAAATTACATGCAAACACTGGATGTTATTCTCCGATTGACAATTAAGATCGCCGTCATGGGAGTCTGGGGTTTGTTTGGTCTGGCGTTGATCGCTGGCCTGACGGGTCGAACCATTCGTTGGGTCTGGATAAAAACTCATCCAGTGACAACGATTGTCCGTGCCCAGGGTCCAGACGTAGTTGATGCAGAATGGGTGCGCGATATTTAGCGCATTCCGGGCAACCTGCCACACTCAAAACACTTCACAAAAAAACACGTCCTGGAACCTGCGCCTTTGCGCTCGTTCCACCAACGCAAACAGGGAGAAGCTTCTGTTCTCTCTGTTTGCGTTTCACATACAACGCCGGGCCTTCCCCGGTAAGGAGATAAACATGCAACAGCTTTATACAGTACGAACCACTCGAGTTGTGGTGGCCAAAGACCTGCAGGAGGCGCGCAGACTGGCGCTATCAATCGAAAACGCCTATGATGTCGAGCTTGTCGAACCCATTCAGAATCGCTTCGATATCCCCACCGGCTGGGAAGATGCCATTCCCTACGGCGCTGAGACCCAAACCACCCGGCAGTGCCTGATTGCACAACTGGCCGCAGATACCCGCTTCAATGGCTTCGAAATCCACCCCTGCCTGGAAGTGAGTAAGGATAAACATGGTCAGGTCAATCTGGAGCAGTGTGATGAGAAAGATCCCGCAATTACGGTCTGGTCCGTATACGGGCACCTGGTCGAAGGTGGGCTGGAATGCCTGGCGGATTTCGATGATAAGTCTCGGGCTGAAGAGTTCCGCGAACAGATCATCAAAGTCCAAAGTATATGGGTCGAAGCAGATGAATATTTCTCTGCATCCGGCACCCGTCCGGTCTTTGCTGAAGATGAGCATCTGGAGTCTTATTTCGAGGATCGCATCAGTGACGGCGACATCTATGGCGGTCAGCCCTTGGCCGAGGACTGGTAGGTGTGGCATGCAGAGCTCCTTTCTGACCACCCACAAACCGTCCTTTGCATCCGAACACCGTCGCATGAAGCCGGTTTTGGAGATGGCCCGCAAGCTGGATATCGGCACGAATCCTGCAGCAGATGCTCTTTTTGAAGCCGGCTCCGCTGGTTTTCAGATCTGGTGCACACCTGCAGATTACCCCGCGGGCTGGGAACAGGTGGTTTCCACCTTCTTCCCCGGTGCCTTCGCCAAGGACTGCGGCTATGTCGCCTCGGTCCACTGGAAATGGGACAGTGAGTTCATTGTCGGGCTCAATCTCTCTACAGCCGCATACGCTCTGGCAGATCGACTGCCCCAACAATTCACTGCTTCGGAGACTCGCCGCGATGTGAATGACAAACGCACCATTTACAACCGCCCTGATGATCTCGCCTGGGCACAGAAGCAGATCCACCGATTGTTCAAATTGGCAGGGATGCACACCCCGCCGATCTATGTCGAAAAGGAGTAACAGTTCGTATGACGATGATCAAAAGCAATCGCGAAATCTGGGGACTCGAGTTTCCCCTGGGCGGCCAGTGGGATGCCGGCTTTACTGCTCCGTACACACCCGCTGAGAAAGCCGGACGCTGGACCGTGCACCGCGAACCGGAACGCTTTGCAGTCTACTTTCATCTGTTCAATTCAAGTCAGGATATTCTGCTGAAGGCCTTCCCGAATACTGAACAGGGCGAAGTGGATGCCAAGGTTTTCGCGCTTGTCTCTTGCCAGAACTAAACTTATCAAAATTAACAGAACTGCGCCACCCGCCCATGAGGAAACTCGTGAGCGGTTGAGGCAAATCCTGTTTTATTTCAGCGGAGATCAGCATGATCCAAAGCATCAAGAATCTTATTCCAAAGTGGCTGCGCTTCGAGCAGAACCCGGAGCTTGCGCCAAACGACCTGGTTGTCCACCACAGCAACATTGTTTTCAATGGCGACCAACTGGATTATTTGTGGTTCAACCTGACCGAACGCGAGGCCGGGAAAGAATTCAGCGGCTACCGGGTGGTACGTTTGTTGCACGTTAAATTCATACCTGTCGAGGTCAGGTCGGATGCGGGGCTGTTACAGAAGATGAGGTCGGTTTTGCGCGGTGCGAACGGCGCGAATGTCAACCTGGTTTACGTGGCCGCCGGAATCTTCAATGATCCGCCCATCGGTATTGTCCAGTGCTATGGCGTCTCGAGTTTTGCCGAAACCCAGGTAGCGGCTGCCAGGCAATCCCTGCGTGACCTGGCTGTGCTCGAAGCCGGCTTGAAAGGCGCTTACCGCCAGCTGCGTCTGGAACCGCTCGGCATCCGCGTGGCGCAGTGGCTATATAACGCGCTTGAGCAGTTCCCGCATGCCATCGTAGCGGTGGGTCATCCCGATCCGCGTGAGAATGCGCGCGAAAATAACCGAGCGAACCGCAATCCATTGATCGACGCCGATACCAGCGCCCAGAACATCTCCCAGCAGCAGAACGAAATCCTGTATCGTGGCATGTCTTCCTTGGGTGAAGAATTCCTGTTGATGGTGCTGGCCTACAGTGTTCCGGTGCGTACCATCACTTCCATGCTGGCCGGGTTCGCCGAGGAAGTCTCGATCTGGGCCAGCCAGCAGAGCGGCGTGCACTCAGCTTCTTTTGGTGTCTCGCTGCCGGCCATGCTGTCCGGGGCATTGGCCGAATCCGCCTCGCGTAACTACGGCACCGGAACCGGCGAATCGCATTCGCTTGGCACTGCTCATACCGATGGACAGGCAAAGTCTGAAGGCCAGGCGCATACGGTCGGACAGGCCACATCCAGCGGCTGGTCCCATTCGATTTCAAAAGGCACCACCACATCCACGGGCACAGCGGTATCAGATGGTACCAGTGTCATGGACGGCACATCCCACGTGGACAGCTCTTCCCATACCAGCGGGCACTCGAGCGGTTTATCGCACACCGATTCGGTCGGGGGTGGCAGCTCACAAACCGATTCAAAGGGCTGGAATGCCGGGGTTAGCGCGGCCGGCAAAGATATCCCCATCGTTGGCGGGATCGTAGATGCGCTGGGTTTTGGCGGCGTGCGGGTCAACGCCGGGTATAACCAGGGCCAGGCCGTCTCGAACATGAGCAGTTGGGGTTCATCTGACACGACTTCATCGATGTCGATGAGTTCCAACACAACCGGTAGTGCAGACGGTGTATCGCATGCAGATGGCAAGAGCCACTCGAATACCCAGAGTCAGTCTGTATCCCAATCGGAAAGTGAATCGTGGGGCGAGTCGGGCTCGGTCACGAATTCCACAGCCGATACTGCCAGCAAGAGCAATACGCTCTCACAGGCAAATACCCAATCAGCCTCGGATACGAAGTCGACCGGTGAGTCAACCGGTCTGGGTATCGGACGTTCGGCCAGTTCAGGGTTGTCAGTGGGGATCGCACCGTCCTTTTCGATAGGCGAATCGGCTCAATGGCAGAACGACCCGGCTATGCTAATCACGCAAATCATGCGCACCCAGGAGAAACTGCTCTCGATCGCCAGTATCGAGGGCGCGTTTCACACGGATGTTTATGCCCTGGCGCGCAGCGAACGCGGGGTGCAGGCCTTGATGGGCTTGATCCCCGAGAGTTTTCAGGGCACGGAAGATGTTGTCACAGGTGTGCAGTGCCGTGATCTGGCCGGCGAGGAGCAGGCGTACATCCGCAAACACGCCGCCGTGTTCACTCCATCCACGCGCATGGAACGCATTCCGGGTGTGCTGTCCGGTTACATGGATTCGACCCTGCTAACCATGCTGCAGACCGCGGCCTATGTTGCGCCGGGTGTCTTTGAGCAGGGTGCAGCCCTGACCACCCAAGAAGAGACTCCACCATTTGCCTTTTATCCAGACATGCCCGGTGATTTGATCCTGGGCCGGCAATATTCGGTGGAAACAGGGAAGCTGACGGATGCTCTTTTGAAGCTCTCCCCCGAGCGGCATTTTCACACGGCTTTTATCGGCGATTCTGGTTTCGGGAAATCGGTGGCAGCCGAACGCCTGGCTTTCGAAGTCCTGAGCAAGCTGCATCACCGTGTGATTGTGCTGGACTTTGGTCAAGGTTGGCGGCGGGCACTCAGGTGGCCGGGAAGTGAAGGGCGCGTGGACATCCGCCAGCTGCATCCCGGAGCTGAGCGTCCAATGCGTTGGAATTTCTTGCAAGTCCCCAAGCGCATCGAAGCCTCGCGTTACCGCACGATGGTTTGCGAGCTGTTTGCCAATGCTGGCCGGATGGGACCACGGCAGCTTGGCTTTCTGCGTAGGGCGCTGACCGATGTCTACACCAGGGCTGGCGTGCTGTTTAATGACCTGGCCTCGATTTCAGACCCCGCTCGCCGCGCTGAGTTGGAAACCGTCCAGAGCATAGAGGCTGCTGCGATTGGCGTGCTGCCTGGCACAAATATTCTTGCGCTCTCCCCAGCCCGGCAGCAGGCGCTCTCAGCGCTGCGCAGCCAGGCTGTCAGCGTGCGGGATTGGATCAAGACCCTGCGCGGATATTATTTTGCAGTCCAGAAGAACGATCAGGCCAGCCGTACCTCGCTGGAAGGCGTGCTGCTGCGCCTGGAACAATTCGATGAAGGTCAGATGTTCCGCCAATACGGCCCAGGCGCGGATAGCATTGCCATCGAAGACCTGGGTCTGCTCGGACCGGATGACGACCCCTGGGGTGTGGCGGTCATCGAGGGAGGTGCAGAGATGGATGAATTCTCCAAGGCTGCGCTGTTCAGCTTATTGGCAAATGTGCTTTATGCGGATGCGGTTGTGCGCCGGCGGGAGAGTCTGGCCGGGAAGAAATTCCCGATCATGGATATTTTCTTTGAGGAAGCCAACAAAGTTTTATCGGGTGTGGCAAGTGGCGCGGCAGCCGATAATGACAGCAATGCGGCTGCCGGCTCTGTGGCGGCCATTTGGGAAAGTATGTGGCGAGATGGGCGCAAGTATGGCGTATTCCTGCACCTGATGGCGCAGACCGTTTCGGCGCTGCCCAAGGGCATTTTCTCTTCCTGCGCCAACCTGTTCCTGTTTCAGACCAAGGATGCTACCGACCGCGACATGGTTCTGCCGCACCTAGGGAAATCCGAGAAGGGCATGGTGAATACAGAATACAAGCGGTATCTGGCGCGCATCCCGAAAACCTACGCCATTACCAAGCTGGGCTACAGCAACGATGTCTTCGACCTGGAGCCGGTGCTGATCCAGCCGGCATACATTCAATGCGCTGAGCCGTCGGATATGGAGATTGTACGGGCGTTGAAAAATATGTAAATAAATCGGCTATTTTCTATTTGTTACCTGGCTTGAAAGGATAAATGATGAAGATTGACTCTAAAGATGATTTCCTGGGTGTGCCAATCCTGACCAACCTGACGCTCGAATCCCCGACGGTGGTGGCTCACGCGCGGCTCGTACTAGTTGGTGGTGAACCCGAAGCTGATCGAGATCGGACTGGACCTAGTAATGTTCTCCAGTATCGTGTTCTACGAGACAACGGTTTCACTGAGCGTGCTTTGGCAAGCAATGAGGAGAGTGTGGCGACTTGGGGCACAACGTTCTGTTATTGTCACTTTTCTGGCGTATGCCAATACCGTGGAAGAAGAAATTCTACGGCGCATGGGTCAGAAGAAGAAGGCGGCCATGCTGCTCTACGGGAAGGAAGCCTCGGGTGTCCTGGTTGAAACTGACTCGGACGATGTTCAACGTGAGTTAATTCAAGCGGCCATCGAAGGCAAGGCGTTTCGCTTTGCTGGCGCGCTGGTGGAAAGCCTGTTCTCGGACGGCACCGAAAAGAAGGTGCTGGTTTCTGTTCAGCCCACCGGTAGCCTTGTGGCTGCTAGACCGTCTTTGCTTGTACTTAAAGGCGAGATCATGCAGATGACGCTGTTTGATGAGATGGTTGTGGCGCAAGCTGGCCGCTTAGCGAGGGGTAGAAGGAGGTAGAAAACCAAAAACAGCGGGGTTCAATGTGAACTGCTGCTGTTTTGTGATTCGGAGTGGCAGATTTCTGTGATTTCTATAGCCAGCTATGGGTTTCGCCGCAAAACTTCTAGCTGTCCATAAACCCATATGAAAAACCGTGCTGATAGCTTAAATTTGTCAGCCAACCACAGTGTCACCATCTAAAACATTAAGCAGTTTTGGCTCAATATAAAATGTTGTGCGTCATAATTAATTCGCTATTCGTTTGGGTTCCCCTGCTGCCAAGCAATGGCCTTTATTCTTCAACTCATACTCATTTTTTGTAAAAATTGGATAAAGTTCTCAACTTTGGATGGCTTTTGTACTAGGGTTGGGTTAGATCTAAATAAGGCGGTTTTGTTCTCATAATCGCTATGACTTGTAAAACATGTTTGTTGCCAAGAAAATTTGACCTTAGCCGAGACTTATTTTGAGGCTTTACATTTAATAAACAAAAATAATCAGCGATAATGTTGTTGCTTTTTACACTCAGATCCATTTGAATTTGAAAACTAAAATTACCTCTTAACAACGTATCTTTTTGTTTATCGGTAGGATCATCATCATTGCTTAAAAATAGGCTTACAATCATTTTGAACGAATTTGATCCAATAGGTTGAGCTATCTTGAAATTATCGTCTGTTTTGAACACAACCAATGATTTTTCTAAGTCAGGTGTATGAAAATTTACCTTCAGATTACTAATTTTGTATTCTGATACAAAAACTTCGTTTGTTTGAAGCTTTATCTCACCGTATAACATACTTAACATGGTATTTTTATTGGTTACTTTTTCGTCGACCAAGACCACTTCGTTAGCTACACTGCTACCTACTCGATTGTGAGCTGACAGCTTCCAAAATACACTAATCTTTTCGTCACTCGGAATTAAAATCGGTGCGTTTTCTGCAACAAATCTTTGATTTTCTAATCTTAAATTTTGTTCGTGAAGTCTCTGGTTCTGTACAATGGATGATAATCCTAATACTGCAGTTCCGATGAATGTTAAAAACGAAGCATAAAAGATTAGCAGATCACTTGCTGAAAACATGGTGTTTGGAGCAAGTTTATATTGATACCCTTGCCAATAAGCATAGTTAATAATTATTACTGGCAGGATCAGTATAAAACCTGTCGCAATGATAACAACTATTCGGAAACCGGCAGTTTCTTTCCAGAAATTTTTGAGTTTACTCACAAACACCTAGCTTTCAAATAACCAATTATTCATCGAATAGAGTTTTCAATTTTGCTCGCAAGTTTACAAACACTTAATAGCGAGGCCGCCACAAACCATCATTATTAAAACTCGGTGAACCAGATAACCCAGCCGCGTTCCACAAAGCATCCATTATTGGCTTTAGCTTTTGTGCCAGATTATCCTTATCTGAAGGATAATTATCCAGAGCAACTTCTGGTATAAAGATATAGTCACGATCAAAGAATGACGGAGAAAAGGATCGCATACTTGGTGATGTAGCAAATATCAATCCCTTAACGGCTATCATACTTACGGAAATATATATTGGCGGTTCTATACCACACGCCTTTTGTAGATTTAGCACATTTTCACAAACATTGATAGTTTCTTCTTCGACAGATACGCTAGGCACACTTCCCTGTTCATTATTAATAGGGATAACTAAATCCCCACTAACAAATTCAACAATTCCATTACGAAATATTTGATAGTAAAGCCGAGCCATGTTGCCTGTTTTTTCTTGATATGCTACAAGACCATCAATGTTAAATCGTTTTGAAGATGCATTGATAAAATACTTGTAGAAATTACTGGAAATTGGCGCGAAATCAATTGTCTGAAAACTCTGAAAAGATGATAGCGGGATAATATGTATTGCCAACTTTGCCTTACCAATCAGATGAACAGGTGCTTCATCGGCCCCAATTTGTGAAATCCGCTGTATTCGGAATGCGCGAATCCTTTCTGCTGTTGTTTCAGAAAGGGCAAATGCCTGGCGAATTTCCTGAACATCCATTAGATATTTTCCAGCTGATGCTCTGGCATAAAACCTGGATGATTTTTGGAAAATAACCATGTGGGGAGATACCCAGCTTTTTGGTATATATACAATTAGCGCGAGTTTGCCATTTACGAGCTGGATGTGGTGAAATAAGATACCCGCAATTCGAGGAGCTATCCCATCTCGAATTATGCTTTCAAGACGGAGTTTCTCTTTATCCGGATCAAAATCACTTAGTCCAGGCAAACCTGTTGCAAAACCTTGGTTTTCGTTCATCCCATAAATTAAAAAACCTCCTGCTGTATTCGCAAAGGATGCCACATCAGCCAAAAACTCTTTCTTCTTATCATCTGAATTGCCTGGTAAATCCCTTTTATAGTCAATAGTCTTGCCCTCAGGTATCTGGGCAACAATCAATTCGTTCAAGTCATCTTCGAAAATTGATGTAATTGGCTTATTGAGCATAAGATTATTAACCGATATTATTTGACAATTTTTAGAAAATCTGCACTACCAAAGGGGCAGTGTTGTGTTGCAGGAACCAATTCGATTGATTAAGCATTTGATCAAAATATTTTGTTTCTAATTCTTTACTGTCAGTATCTGCTAATTCAGTCACCTTACCACTTTTTAAGCCAAGTCCATTCAATGATTGGCCTAAATCAAGCCCCGCCCCATTTGTAATTATGGCTCTATCATGGAACAAGTCTTCCAGAGAACTGGGAACAATGTAAAGCAATATGCTGGGAATGTGCCTTGAACTAATGGATCGCCAGCGTTGTGTAAATTCTCTTAGTACTTCGCTTTGATCTCCCTTGATCATTTTGTTTGTTGTTACGATAAGTAATTTGCAGCCATCCGGAATGTCTCGGAAAAATAGAAGTTCTGACGGCTCAAAATATGGGTCGCTTATTTTTAAATATTGATTTGCGTGCAAATTGATCCAATGACCTACCCATTCTATGGCTTTGCTTCTTTCCCCAGGGTCAAAGACATGAATTTTCGATGCTAAGCCAGGATAACTTTCTACATTTAATTCTGAAATTCCTAATCTCTTGTGTGGAGATATCGATTCTGTTAATCTTAAAGTTAAATCCGATAGCCCTAGTAGTTCATTAAACAGCATTGATGAACCACCACGTCGCCGTAAAGACTCAATTGTCCATTCTGCAACATCATAAAATATAGAAATATGTGTTGTTGATGCCGCATATAGCCACTTATTAAATATTTTTTCATGGTGAATGGTTCCACGCCCCGAAACAACTTCTTTTAGTAGCTTTTTTGCTGCCCTACTCAATATCCAGGGCGGCGTAGATTCGGACATATTAGCGCCCAGTATTTGTATTGGGTTTTCTACAAGCTTTTCTGTCTCTAGCGAGTCTAATGCGACTTGATCGGTGCTATTTGGCGCGCGCGAGTCAAAACGATTGGTAATATCCACAGCAAGATCAGGATCGATTTTGTGCGCAGTTTGTACAAGAGTTGATATTAAATTTCTTTTTTCAACTCCTTCAAGTTGTGATACCAATTCCGTTGCTTGCTCAATGACAAACCTAGATTGTGTCTTTAAGCCTGCTTTTTCGTATGCAGATGCAACTATTTGAAGCCTACCACTTCTATCAATAATCGAAGGAATATCCTTTATTTGCTCATAAGCTGTTTCTAAAACAATTTCACCCATATTTTTGGAAATTTTACATTGCAACATCTCTTGAGCAATAATAATGCAAACAAATACTCTGTCTGCAATATTTGTTATTTTTTGCGCTTTTTTCTCAATGTTTTTCCAACCTTTCTGAAGTTCGGTATCTGTGATATTTAGCTGTCGTGCTTTGTTTTTTTCCAAAACTCGTGATTTCAATTTTTGGATTCCAGCCAACGTGATCAGTTTATATCCATCGTGCTTAATATTTTTATCATCCGGTAATTTGTTATTTGCAATTTGATCCAATCTGCGTGCAATTTCCAAGGCTTGAGTCGGATCAATAGTTCTTATTTCTTGGGATTTGTCAGCCACATTAAGGATTGCATTGATAGCATCGTGTAATATCGAATCGTAGGATATATTTTCTAATGCATCGATAGCTTTTATTATTCTCTTGTAATCGGAAGAAAAGCACAATTCTATCGAATCGATATTTTCTTCTAATTGGCATCGCACAAGAATCCACAAGCTAGTTCTATACCAAGATTGTTCTCTTAAGCTATACGAGAGTTTTGATAACAGTTCTTTAGCTTTTGCTGAATCATATTCGTAAATTATTGGCGCGCAGAATGTTAACAGTTTCTGAGCATCTAAACTGGAAAATTCCTTTGGTAAATTGTTGATAATTTCTTCGTTGGTTATTTGATCACCAAGAATGCTGTAACCGCATCTATAGCTGGCTGCAGCTAATTCTGCCAACAACCGATATTGTGTTCCAAGTGATGGCAGCCGTTTAATTTGGCTTTTTATTGCGTCCATCAAATCGTTATTGGTTAAATCCTGAATTTGAATTGCACGCAATGCCAACTTAATTGCATAAACAAAAGCTGGGCCAAGATTCCCTGTTCCAAAACTCGAGCCTGGAACAAGGTATAACTTTTCTAATTCATCTATCAAGTTCTCTGCCAAATTTTTATTGTAATCTGCAATCTTTATAGCTATTTGATAACCCACTGTAAATTTATCTCGTAAATCGTCCATATTCTCCCAGCAATCAATAGAGTCTTTGGCGATCTCATTTGCAAAAGCTTTATTGTATTTGGCAGCATGTAGAGAAATTATGGAAAACCACTTAGCCTTCTCTCCTTGATCGGTTAGCCTCTGGATTTCATGTCTTAAATATTGAATGTTTTCTTCTGAAATAAGGTTTTCAACACCATCAATCACGGAGATGATTTCGGATAAGATAAACGCGTGATCTGTTTCGTCACTGTATCCAAAACCGAAGTCCAATATTTCGGTCCAGTTTTTCTCTCCAAGTCTTGAGAGTGTATGTCCTAAAACGATACTAATGGCTTTATTTCGTCTGCCAAGTGTATTTAATCTAGTGGCTAAATCAATGCCTTGTATAGGATCGATTTGCACAAGTGTTTCCAATATGCCCTTAGTAATTTCAAGGTGGTCTGCAGTTTGTTCCAGTAAGTTTTGTATATTGGCCCAAAACATGTGCTTGACTATTAGCGTTTCCTGACAGCTCCCCCCCCTAATTCTAATAGTACTTAGCCAGAGACGTGCTAAGCAATAAGCTTTCACATCAAGGTCTGGAATATCATCGCAGATAATTTGCTTTACATTTTCCAACCGATTCGTAGCTTCAGATGAATTAAATGCCATGACATTTTCAGCAAGGTTTAATAGGAACCGAACCAATTCTTCCTTGGGAGATAAAAGGCTCGTTATTTTGGGGATATCAAAACGATCAATCAAATCTTTTCGATAGTCTTCTAAAACAAAAAATAAGTTATCCGATAATTGGCGTAGACTTCGCAATGGGATCGGGTAGTTCGCGTCCGAGATCACTTCATCAAGCCATAAATTTATAGCTTGATGTAAATCGATCGATTTACGGTTGGTTCTGCACCACTTTCTAATCAAGTATTCCTTTGCTTTAGTTGCTTTGATATTGATCAGATCTTGTTCCAAAGATTGAAATGGAAGATCCGATAGCCAAGATGAGTGAGCCTTTGCTACGTAAGCCAAATCAGGATCACTTATATTTGAGATACCCTTATTGTCAGGCGGAACTGGTGATGATAATGTTGCAGCCGTTAAAGCTAAGTCAATGATATTTCTTTTCTCGTTTGATTGTATAGATTTTTCCAATAAGCTAGTTGCCAAGTCGGGAAATATTGGAAATAATTCAGATGCAACCTGTATCAATAAATCATTTTCAATATTTTTTGTATCAATGCTATATACGAGCATTTGTAATTCTTCTTGCGCCTCGCTCGGAATTCGTTGGCCCCTTTTCTTTTGAGCTATGTATGCTCTTGCTAATAATCGAATTTTTGTCGGCATTTCCGCAATTGCATAAGCTCTGCGTTTTGCTTCATCTATTCTGCCAACAGCCAGGAGTGCTTCAATTTCGTTTTCGTCTACTGGTTGTAGCATAACTAATCTTAAGAGAGATAAACCAAACCCCCATTTTAGAATTTGATCTGTAGAGCTTATTTCAGGGTTTTCTTGTGCCATTTCGCATGCTATTGATAAATTCCTGTAAATAGCTGCAAGACTTTCCTCGGATTTAATATTATTGATTACTTTGTCGGGCGCTAATAAAAGTTGCATACCCTGGTAATTACCCGTTTCTTTGTACAATAAACTTAATAGCTCATTGGATTTCTGATCTTTTTCTCCCTTTTCAAAAAATTCAACTAACGTTTTTCGTCTTGCGTCTAATTTATCAGCCAATCGATTTTTCGCCACATCAAATAAAACTGTATTACTTAAAACACAACTGTGGCAGTTGGGGTCAACTTCAATAATTCCTGTGTTTTGTAGTCCATGCAATAAATCAGATAGGTCGCTTTTGAGAATCTTTGCCAAATTCTCTAGCGTAATAGGCGATGGTGCTGCAACTATGATTTCCAGTGCGGTTTTCATAACAGAATCTACATTGTCGTAAATCAACTTCCATTGTTGAGCAACAAGTTCTTCAAACTTTGACGGCAAGGAATCTGGATTAAATTTAAACGAGTGGGTTTGAAGCAAATCTTTTATAATTTTTATATATCCGGGAATGCCATCTGCCTTTAGATGAATTCCTTTTACGATGTCGTCGGAAATGTTGAGGTGGCTCAAAAAAGAAGTAGTATCGCGTAAAGAAAATTTAGCAACAGGGGTTTTGTGGATTTTTTCAAGCTGCGCTATTTTTGAAATTAATTCTGTGCGGCAGCTAGCCAAGATGAAGGGACTTTTCGGATCAGTAAATAAAGGAAAAACATCAATTATCCTTTGCCCTTGGGGACCACTTAATGCATACTCCAACCCATCGATAACAAAATAAAACCTTTTTCCCGTTTTTCTTGCTTGAAATGCAAGCTTATATGAAAGACTTAATAAAAGACTTTGAAGTTCTTCCGTGTCGATGTTTTCTTGATGAACTGGAAGACCAAGTGCCATCGCAGCTTGGGTACAGATCGATAACAGAAATACGTATAAATTTTGGGACCAAGGATTAGAGGTAATAAAGTAAGAGATGGATGTTTGGGAATATTGCCGGGCAAATTGAGCGAGAGCAGTAGTCTTTCCCGTTTGGTATCCACCTGTAACTAAAATTATTGGCTCCTGATCGGTGAATGAGTCGGCTAACATTTTGACGAAGCTTTCCCTAGAAATCTCATCACGCGGTTTTTCAGGAAATCCGACACTAATCAATGTTAGATCAACAGGGTCTTGATTCATAATAGTATCCTCTTTTCAAAAACTTAAGAGAGTGTCGAATACATCCCTCTATATACTTTTGGACATTTTGAAACAACAATTGATCCACTTTGGTTAGATTATTCAGCAATTTCTGCCAGCGTCCCATCGCCAATCAGTTCGGCGAAATGCTGTTCGATGCGCGCCGGTAGTTCGCCGCCGTGGATGAGTACGCCCATTTCCATGTTGATGTTCATAGCATAGTCTGTCAAATTGGCGCTCGAAAGATATAGATGATCGCCATCTGCCACACCGATTTTTGCGTGCAACGAACCGATCTTGCCGTCTGGGGTGGTGGCGCGCTTGGCATACGGCCAGATGAAGATTTTGGATTTTTCGCGCAGGGCAGCACCCAGAGCGCGAATGGTGTTGTAGGCGATCTTGCCTTCGCTGGCTTCGTGGGATTCCAGGACAATAGTGATTTCCACTTCGCGGTTGGCAGCTTTTTCAAGGGTAGAAAGTACGTTTTTGGCTTTATATACCGCAAAACTGACGATCAAGATGCGTTTTCGAGCGCCATTGATCAGCTCGATCAATGCCTGGTCCGTGCGTCTTAGACTGACTTGTGCGTTGCGCGGACCAGTCCAGGTCAGTTCAATCTTTTGCTTCTGGCGTTGGTGAACAAGAGCCTTGGAAACAGATTCTAATAACAACGACATTTCGCCA
>Ga0172368_10000992_pt1 | contig 39671 bp, 25 predicted proteins | sample Lak11m_FD_114540 | JGI IMG/M metagenome (GOLD analysis project Ga0172368, IMG submission 114540) | Freshwater microbial communities from Kabuno Bay, South-Kivu, Congo - kab_022012_11m | ecosystem: Environmental > Aquatic > Freshwater > Lake | place: Democratic Republic of the Congo: South-Kivu... | reverse complement strand
TGGCGCTTTTCTGCCTGCTGGCCGCCATCGGCGTGCAGGCAGCCGGCAAGGCTCCCGTTTTCCCGCGCTACCGCGACCTGAAGGTCTATACCACCAGCGCGCCGGATGCGAAGAATCCGGCGAAGATCATCGCCCGCACGCAATTCGTCAATGACGGCAAGACAGCAGTGCGGATCGGCGCGAAGCTGAACGCTTCCCGCATATTAAAGATCGCCGGCGGCAAGTTTGCCGGGAGCATTCCGGCCGGGAAGAGCGCCGATTGGACATGGAGCTTCCCCGCGCCCGCAGGCCTGACGCGGGAGGTTCTCACCGGATCGATCGATATTAACGGCAGGCGGGAACGCGATCTGTTCATCTCCGTGCTGGGTCCCGATCCTGCCGACATGAATGACGGCGGCGTGGAGAAGATCACCGAAAAGGCGCGCGTGGTGGCCACCTATGCCCCACGCACGCAGCGCAGCATCCTGGCCGAGCAGGCATACTTGAAAGCACACCAACCCCGCCCCATTTTGACGGTGGCTGCCGCCGGGCAGACGACATATTCCATTGTCGCACCGGTCCTTCCCACCCCGCCGCCCGGGCAGGACACGCTCGCCTATTGGAAAGGCGCCGCCCTCACCGATCCGCAGAAGGAGCTGGTGGAAGCTCTCGATGATCTGCAGCGCTGTGTGAAGCTGCAGAGTGGGACGACACTGCCGGTGACGACGCAGGCAACCGGTCCGGCTATCCGCCTGCGCCAGGTCGATCTCGGCGAAGCGGCGAAGGGGTTGAATGACGCCTACCGCCTGCGGACCGACGGCCAGGACATCATCATCGAAGCCGGTAGCCTGGAAAGCCTGCGCAATGGCATCTACGGCCTGCTCACCGACCACCTGGATTGCCATTGGTTCCAGCCGCGCGAGTTGGGTGAGGAGATCATCATTCCGAAAGATCACACGGTACGGTTGCCGGCTCTCAATGAAATGAAAGGCTCCCCGTGGTTCGGCGCCAACGGCGCTTCCTTTGGGCATGACCGTCGTTGGGACCGCCGCAACCGCGGCATCATCAACCGCTGTCGCATGGGCTTCGGGCACTCCTGGGGCCTATATATCAACAAAAGCGAATTCCCCTATGACAAGTTCCCCGAGTATTATGCGCGCGACCGCCAGGGGAATATCCTCATCTGCGATCCGCCGGATGCAGGAACGTTCACTAATTTCTGCTCCACCAACCCCGATGTGCTGGCCATCGTTGCGAAAAAGGTGAACGCCTATTTCGCCGCCAATCCCGATGCCATCGTCACTTCGCTGGACCCCAACGACTATGCGCCACTCTGTCAGTGCGACCGCTGCCTGGCGCTGGACAAGTCCTACGGCCAGACGAAGGAGGACGCCTCCGAAGTGACTGATCGGCTGCTGCACTTTTCGAAAGAGATCTATGACCGGCTGGACCCGAAATACAAAGACAAGTACCTGGGCATCCTCATCTACGGCATGCAAATGCAACTGCCGAAAAGCGCGAAACCGCACGCCCACCACGCGGGTATGATCTGCGATCAGGCGTGGACTTACGATCACACCCGGCCGTGGAACGACCCCACCAGCGCTTTTAACCGCCCTTTCTACGAGTTGATCAAAGGCTGGGGCGCTTTGCTGCCGCAACTGGGATACTACGACTATTACGGCGCGTATATCAGCCTGTGGGGTGTCATCCACAAAATGCGCGAGGACCTGCCCGCCTTCCATGACCTGGGCGGCACCTACCTGATGCTCGAGGCGCAGCCGATGTTCGCCACACAGGGTTTGAACCTCTACATCGCCAACCAGTTCAACCACGATATTGACGTCGATGTCGACCTGGCGATGGACGAGTTCTTCCAGAAATATTACGGCCCGGTCGCCCAGCCGATGCGCGACTACTGGCTGGGGATCGAGCGTCGTTTCGCCCTGGAACGCCCCTGCACCAATAACATCGGATCGCGTCCCTCTATGCACGCGGATTTCTGGGAGGAGCTTGACGTCCCCTTACGGCAGGCCGGCGCGATGGCCGCGACGCTGCCGGCGGAAGACAAGCGCTTCGCCGACCGCGTGAAGCAGGCCGTCGACGGTTTCAACTTCGTGCGCTTCAACTACAATTACGAGGACCGATATGGCAGGGACGCGCGCCGTCGCGGCACGAAAATCGACGACCAGGCGGCGATCGACTTTTTGACGGCCAACCGGGCAATCTACAACGAATGTCTTAAAAAATACACGGATGATAGCAGCTACTGGCCGGTGATTCTGCCGAGTTATTTTTTCTCGGAGGTCGATGTCGACATGCGGATCAACAAGCACAAGGCGGCGTTGAAACAGAACGGATAGTCCGCGCACCGTGCCTTGAATTCCGTTGATTGAAGGAGATATTATGCAGACCATATCGGTACGACAATTTCCCCGCCGCCTGACGCATTGCGCCATGGCGCTTTTCTGCCTGCTGGCCGCCATCGGCGTGCAGGCGGCCGGCAAGGCGCCCGCCTTCCCCAACTATCGCGACCTGAAGGTGTATACCACCAGCGCGCCGGATGCGAAGAACCCGGCGAAGATCATCGCCCGCACGCAATTCGTCAATGACGGCAAGACGGCGGTGCGGATTGGCGCGAAGCTGAACGCTTCCCGCGCGCTGAAGATCGCCGGCGGCAGGTTCGCCAAGAGCATCCCGGCCGGCAAGAGCGCCGACTGGACGTGGACTTTCCTGGCGCCCGCGGGGTTCACGCACGAGATCCTCACCGGGGCCATCGACATCAATGGGAAACGGGAGCGCGACCTGTATTTCACCGTGCAGGGAGCGGACCCCCCAGATTCCGACGGGAAATTCATCGAGAAGGTCACCGAGCGCGCGCGCGCCGTGGCCACCTATGCCCCGCGCAACCGGCAGGCCTTGCTGGCAGAGATGAAGGCGCTGGCGGCGCAGCAGCCGAAACCCGTGATTACACTGGCCGCCAATGGGAAGTCGGATTACACCATTGTCGTTGATCCGCTGGCGCTGCCTGCTACGCCGCCGGACGGCATGGCGGTGACCGACCGGCAGGGGGCGCTGGTGGCCGCGGTGAACGACCTGCAGCGCTGTGTCAAGCTGCAAAGCGGCGCCGTGCTGCCGATCCGGGCGATGACAACCGGCCCGGCGATCATCATCCGCCTGGCCGACCCGGGGGCCGGAGCCGAATTGCATGACGCCTACCGCCTAAGGACCGACGGCGCGAACGTCATCATTGAAGCGAAGGAGCCGGAGGGCCTGCGCAACGGGATCTACGGCCTGCTGACCGACCACCTGGACTGCCACTGGTTCCAGCCCGAGCAGCTCGGGGAAGAGATCATCATCCCGAAGGACCATGCGGTGCGGTTGCCGGCGCTAAATGAGGTGAAAGGCTCGAAATGGCTTTCCGCCAACGGCGCCAGTTGGGGCGTGCCTCCGGAATGGAACATGCGCAACCGCGCCATCGTGAACCGCGGCCGCATGAGCTTCGGACATTCCTGGCAGGGTTATATCAACAATAACGAGTACCCCTACGACAAATTCCCCCAGTATTACGCGCGCGATCGCCAGGGCAAGGTGCGCATCTGCGATCCGCCGGGGGGCGGCACCTATACCAATTTCTGCACCACCAATCCGGACGTGATCGAGATTGTGGCGAAAAAGGTGAATGCCTTCTTCGCCGCCAATCCGAATGCCATCGTCGCGTCGCTCGATCCGAACGACTACGCGCCGCTATGCCTGTGCGACAATTGCCTGGCGCTGGACAAAAAATACGGGCAGACCCGCGAGGACGGCACCCAGGTCGCCGACCGCCTGCTGCACTTCTCTAATGAGATTTACCAGCGGTTGGACCCAAAATACAAAGATCGGTTCCTCGGCATCCTGGTTTACGGCTTCCAGATGGACCTGCCGAAGAGCGCGAAGGGGCATGCCAAACACGCCGGCATGATCTGCGACATGACGTGGGAATACGACCACAGCCGACCCTTCAACGACCCCACCAGCCAGCGGAACCAGGTGTTCTACAACCTGGTGAAAGGCTGGGGCAGCGCCATTCCAAACCTGGGGTTCTACGATTATTACGGCCACTTCTTCTTCTTCGGCCCGTGGGGCATGGTGCACAAAATGCGCGAGGATCTGCCGGCGCTGCACGACCTGGGCGGCACCTTCGTGGTACCCGAGGCGCAGCCGATCTTCGCCGCGCAGGGGCTGAACCACTACATCGCCGACCGGCTGTTCTGGGACCTGGACGCTGACGTTGATATCCTGATGGAGGAGTTCTTCACGAAATATTATGGCCCGGCGGCAGAGCCGATGCGGAATTACTGGCTGGCCATCGAGCGCATATATGCTACGGAACGCGCCGGCTATGACCCGCTGTTCCGCGTTGGTGAAAATCCGGCGACGTGGACCGAGCTGGACGGCTACCTGCAACAAGCGAAACGACTGGTTGCCGACCTGCCGTCCGCGGACAAGCGCTTCGCCGACCGCGTGACGCTGGCGGGCGACGGACTGGAATACGGACGGCTTCGCTACGCATATGACAGCCATTACTGGGTCATCGCCTACGCGAATCTGGGTCGAACCGTCGATCACGCCGCGGGCATCGCCTATCTGCAGCAGCATGGCGCGCGTATGGAAGAGCTGCAGAAAAAATACACGATGGAGGACCCCTACTGGCCGCCGTTGATCGCGCCCTACTTCCTGCTGAACAGCGCCTATGAGATCAAGGGCCACACGGACGCGCTGGCGAAAAAATAGACAGCATGGGTGGGCAGACACATGGGAGGAACCTTTTCACCGGTGTCAAATATAACCCCTCATGTTACTCGACAACCCGAAAACCTTGCGTGATCAGTACCGTTCCGCCCTGCTGGACGACGTGATTCCATTCTGGGAGCGGCACTCGCCCGACCGGGAGTGCGGCGGGTATTTCACCTGCCTGAACCGCGACGGGTCGGTATACGACACCGATAAGTTCGTCTGGCTGCAGGGGCGCGAGACGTGGATGTTCTCCAAGTTCTACAACGCGCTGGAGCCACGGCCCGCATGGCTGGAGTTGGCAGCGCTGGGGGCACGCTTTCTGCGCGACCACGGACACGACGCGCACGGCGACTTTTACTTCGCCCTGGACCGGCGCGGCAACCCGCTGGTGCAGCCGTATAATATCTTCTCCGACTGCTTCGCGGTGATGGCCTTCGCCGAGTATGGCCGCGCAAGTGGGGAAGCGTGGGCGACGGAGCTGGCCGTGCGCACCTTCGAGCGCATCCTGGCGCGCTGGGAGAACCCGAAGGGGCCGTATAACAAGCTGGTGCCGGGTGCGCGGCCTCTGCGCTCGATGGTGCTGCCGATGATCACCGTCAACCTGGCGATGGAGTTGGGCGCGGCGGCGCCCGGCTACTCGGTCGAAGGGGTGGTGCGCGAGAACCTGCATTACTTGATGGACACCTTCGTCGATCGCGAGCGAAAACTGGTCTTCGAACATGTCGCCCCCGACGGGAGCCATCCCGATACCTTCGAAGGCCGCCTGCTCAATCCCGGCCACGCCATCGAGTGCATGTGGTTCGTGATGGCCGCCGCCGAGCAATACGGTGAGACGGATCTAATTCCCCGCGCCGCCGACGCGCTGGAGGATCAACTCATTTTCGGCTGGGACGAGGAGTTCGGCGGCATCTTTTACTTCATGGACGCGCTGGGCAAGCCACCACAGCAGCTCGAGTGGGATCAGAAGCTCTGGTGGGTGCACATGGAAACGCTCATCGGGTTGTTGCTCGGTTGGAAACTGACGGGGCGGGAGAGCCTGGCCGGCTGGTACGACCGCGTGCATGAATACACCTGGGCGCATTTTCCCGATCCGGCATATGGCGAGTGGTACGGCTACCTGAACCGCCGCGGCGAAGTGCTCCTCCCGCTGAAGGGCGGCAAGTGGAAAGGCTGCTTCCATATTCCACGGGGGTTGCTGCAATGCATGCGGATACTGGACCAAAAAGAATAAGATTAGGCATACGCATGTATAGCGAGGGTTTGATAAAATAGTTCGTTACCGTTATACTCACACGGAAACGAGGTGAATAATGCCTAAATCGCTGGATCAACAGGCCATGGTGGAATACGAGCGCGGCATGAAGCTGACGGAAGAAGAGCGCTGGGAGGATGCGCTGCCGTATTTCGACCACGCGATCGAGCTCTGGTCCGGGTTCGTTCCCGCCCATATTGCGCGTGCGAACGCGCTCATGCAATTGGGGGAGATCGACGAGGGAATGGACTATATGGAGCAGACGGCGGAGGAGTTCCCCGACGATTTCATCGCGCAGTACGGCTTTGGGGCGATGCTGGCGGCGGACGGGGATGCGGACGCCGCGCTGGAAGTCTTCGAGCATGCGGCCGAAGTCATTCCCGAGGAGGCCGAATTCTACCTGCTGCTCGGCGACGGTTTCATGCAGGTTGATGAAAACGAGCGCGGGATCGAAATGTTCCGGCGGGCGGTGGAGCTGGACCCGAAATCCACCCGCGCGCACATGCAGTTGGGGCGCGCGCTGACCACTGACCAGCGCTTCGACGAAGCGCTGCCGGAGCTCGAGCGCGCGATTAAGCTCGACGCCCGCAATGCGGACGCCTGGCAGGGGAAGGGGTTGGCGCTGGCGTCGCTGGGCCGCCATGATGAGGCGATCAAGGCGCTGCAGCGCGCCCTGGCCCTCGATCCGGAGCACCTGCAGGCCCTCGTCGTGCTGACGGCCGCCTACGAGCACAGCGGGCGTCATCAGGAAGCGATACAGGTTGGGGCGCGGGCGGAAGAACTCGCGGGGGACGATCCGGACGCCCTGTACCAGATCGCCCAGCTCTACAACGGACTGCAGCAATTCGAGGCGGCGCGAGCGGTGATCGAGCGCGTGATCGACCTCGATCCGGAGTATACGGAGGCGCACATGATGCTGGCCGGCCTGGCAATGCATCTCGGCGACACGACGACGGCAATGCGCGAAGTGACGTATGTGCAGGAGAACGACCCGGAGCTGCTCGAAGAATTGGCTGAGGAGTACGGTTTGCCATTGGACGAGGAGGAGGAGGATTTTCAGGAGGAGGATGACGAATCCGGCGACTTCGACCTGTTCCCCTCCCGCCGCCGCACCGCCGCGCCGAAGCTCACCGTGGGCAACGCGGGGAAGCCGGGCACCATTTACCAGTTGCGCATCAGCCTGGTCGACTTCGAACCGGAAATCTGGCGCCGAGTGCTGGCGCCCAGCGACTTCACGCTGGCGAAGCTGCACGACGTCATCCAGGTGGTGATGGGCTGGGACGACAGCCACCTGCACGACTTCACCATCGGCACCGAGGGGTATACGGACACCCGCGCCGGCCTGGAAGGGCGGAAAAACGAAGCGAAGGTTCCCCTGCACCAGGTCGCCGGCGCGCGCGGCAAGTTTACGTATACCTACGACTTCGGCGACAACTGGGAGGTCGAGGTGAAGGTGGAAAAGGTGCTACCGCGCGAGAAGGACCGGCAATACCCCGTCTGCCTCGCCGGCGAAATGGCCGGTCCACCGGACGACAGCGGCGGCGCGTGGGGCTACGCGGAGATGCTCGAAGCCGTGCAGAATCCCAAACACCCAGAGTACCATAATTATCAGGAGTGGCTCGGCAAGAAATTCGACCCGACCAAGTTCGATATTGACGAGGTGAAGAAACGGCTGGTGAAGATCAAATAAGCTCATTCACCGGATGGAGAGGATAACAAGGATGTCCAGGATACGGTTATCCCTGGGCATCCTTTTTCTTTGCGCCTTAATGTGAACTATCGTCTACGGCTTTGCCGGCTCCCCGCCATCCATGGTGATCTCCCCGGTTTCCGCGCTGCCGACACCGCCGGCGGCGGCAATGGCGCGCTTGCTCTCCAGATCGACCAGCCGCGCGTCGAAGGTGAAGGAGCCGTCATTGGCGGCCGCCATAAAGCTCAGCAGTATATACTGTGCACCTGTGGCTTCCGCCAGCGGTTTCCAGTTGTCCGGGTCGTTGAGACTCTTCAGGTCGATGTTCAGCTTCGTCATCGCCTTCTCGACCACCGCCTGGTCAACCACCTCCAGGTTCTCACCGCCGTTGTTGATGAAGGCGGTAGAGAGCTTCGCCTGCACGGCGCGCGCCATCATATCTACCTCAGCGAGTTCGCCGGGGCTGGTCGCGCCGGCAAGGCGCAGGTCAATGGGCGCCACCGTCATCACGCCGCCTTGCAGCGCCTTCACCTTCGGATTGGCCAATACGCCGGTACTCGCCAACCGCACGGCCTTCTCCATCACCACAAACGGATTGGTATCCTGCGCCCGCCCCAGCGATGGCAGGACAAACAATGCCAGCAGCATGCCGGCCAACAGCATGAATCGAGACATATTGGACTCCTTTCTTCATTTTCAGGGGTTGATGGGTCCCTCAATATCGTCGCCGACCACGCCGGTCGCGGCGACATCATGTTTCGTTTGAATATCTACCAGGCGTACGTCCAGGGAGTAACCATTCCCGCCCATCAGCTCGCCCAGCATGATATATTTCGCGCCGGTCAGCTCGACCAGCGGCTGCCAGTTCGCCGGATCGGCCAGATCGTTCCGGTCGATCTCCAGCTTCCGCAGCGCCTGCTCCTGCTCCGCCGGGGTGAGGAGTTCCAGCGACTCGTTGCGCCGCCCCAGTAGCTGCGCGGCCAGCCGCGTCTCTGTGGCATGTACCAGGGTGTCGATTTGCGCCTGTTCATCCGCTGTGGTCTCCTCTGCCGGCATCACCGTCACCGGCCCGAGCACCGTCAGACCGGGCTTGAGCAGCGTACTGAACGTTCTCGACGGCGGGTTGGCAGGCGTCGGCAATTTCACGGGCAGCTTCGGCTCCTCGGCAATCACCGCGTGAGGAGGAGCGATCGGCTTTGCCACTCGCGGCGCCGGCAGGAGAACTTCCTGCTCTTGCACAGCCGGCGCCTTTTCAACCGGAAGCTTATTCACACGTGACGGCGCTGGGACGGGAGCTTGCACCACCGGCATCGGCCGCTTTGGTTGCAGCACTTTCGGCAGCAGCATCCCGCCGGTCACCAGCGTGCCGGCAACCCCCACCGCCACCGCTCCCTTCAACAAGGTTACCTTCAGCGCGGCAAACGGCTGCAGCGTGGCCGGATTGAGCAGCGGCGGCGCGGGCGGCAGCGGCGCGCCCATCAGCGGGGAGACCGCCGCCAGCACGCGGTCTATCGCCGCCGCGGAGACCACACCGGCCAGCGCCACACCCAGCGCCCGCCGTACCAGCCACCGCGCCTGCTCTTCATCGTCCTGCTGCTGGTAGGATTTTTTCAGCCGCTTCCGTGCCCGCGCGCAGCGCACTTCGGCAGTGTGCACCGAGACGCCCAGCACGCCGCCGATCTCCTGGTAACTCAATTCGTTCAGGTAGCGCAGCACCAGCACTTCCCGGTCGGCGGCGGACAGCCGCTGCATCGCCTCAAACACAGCCGTGTCCTCCGGAGCAACCGTCGGCGCCGCCATCTGCTCGTCCAGTGGCTCTTCCGGCCGCCGGCGGGCGCGCCAGCGCAGCCCCAGGTGTCGTAGAATCGCGTGCAGCCAGCCGCGCAGCTTCTCCGCTTCGCGCAGGGTGGGCAGGTCCCGGTAGGCTGCGATAAACGTGTCTTGTACCAGGTCTTCGGCGTCTTCCCGCTGCCTGGTGAACTGGTAGGCCAGCGCCAGCAGCGGCCCGTGGTACCGCCGCACCAGCTCCGCAAAGGCGTCCACATCACCCTGCCGTATCGCTATCACTAACGCTTGATCGTCATGCATCGGCTCGCCTGTGTCGGCTTTCTACAGGATAAGGGACACTGCGATCGAAAAATCTCACAGGATGTGAGAAAAAAAATGTGTTTTTGTTGGAAAGAGTTTTCGGCTGCCCCGGGAGATATGCCACGGTTTCATTATACATCAATATTCTCGTAGATTCTCTTTGTGACTTCGTGTTGAGAGCGTCATTCCAGGCTCTCCCCAAATTGCTCCAGCACCCATGCCGCCCAGCCGTGCCTGATCACGATCGAATACAGGCATGTTGTCGGCATTGAACCTTTTCTTCCCCTCAATGGTCAATTCTCCCACAACGTGGGCAGTGCATGGCACATGCTTTTCGCCGTGTTCGCATTAGCATGAATTTAGCGGCGGGGAGTATGCCTGGGGGAGGAGACGACCATGCGGTTCTGGAGCGGCTTGCTGTGGTGTTGCGGGGCCGGCGTATTGCTGGCCGTGCTACTCGGGTGCGGGAGTGAGAACGGCAGCAACGGGCTGGCTGCCACCGAATTGACCGTCACGCCGTCATTCGGCACGAATATGACACTGTTTCAGCTCACTGCAACCGGGCTCGACGCCGGCGGCGAGCGGGTATCTTCAATCCGAACCAGTTGGGACTGGGATGACGACGGGGCGCCGGATACGCCCTATATCAACGGAGCCGCCGTAGAGCACGTCTTTACGACGCCCGGCATGTATACGGTCTGCGTCACTGCCCGCGACGAGGCTGGGCGCACCACTGTGGCCCGCCAGACGATCGAGATCACGGAGGATGACAATCCGATGCTGGTCACGGCGAGTGTCTCGCCGGACAGCGGCACCACGCAGACCGTTTTCACCTTTCGAGCCTCCGGCTTCGAGTTTCTCGGGCGGGTTTCGACGCGCGACCAGTTGATGCCGTCCGGCTACTTGCGCTGGGATTGGGAAGACGACGGCGTCTTCGACACGCCATTCAAATATTATGAATCGGAATCCCCTCCCGGAGCGGATCTGGAGGCGCGCATCGAGCATCGGTTCACCACCCCGGGCGTCAAACGGGTGCGCGTGCAGCTGCAGCGCTGGGACGGCGACGTGGGCAGCGAAGCCATCGAGGTGACGGTGACAGAATAGACGGAAAACTATGCGGGGGGAGACCGTAAACCTGGATAGGGCAAGGGGGCAGTGCACGACGTCGCTGACCAGGGTGGATCATGTAAAGGCTAATATGAATCAGTAGTGTCCGGCGTGAAGCGGCTCAGTTGCCACCCCTTGGACAGCGCCGTCCGCGACGACGCCTGCATTCCGTGCACGTATTGAGGAGAGAAACGCTGTGATGGCCAGGTAATCGAGATCAACCAGCCTCACTGCAGTATAGGCAGGAGGACCCGATGCGCCTGGCAGGATCGCACAGTGGCAAGAAACGAAGGGTTCGTATTACAGAGACGATGCGCACCGAGCGGAGAACGACGGTAAATTCCTCTGATGCCGCCATTAAAGCGCATGAAGATCGGTAATCACCACATCGTATAATGCCTGCTCAGAATCAGTGATGACCACTCGCAAAGTGAGATCGGAACGCCCTTCCTCGACAGTCCAGAGATCGACGGCGACACGCCAACTCGGTACTTGGGTTGGCGAACGTATTGCTTCGATATAATAGATCAGATTATCGATCTCATGGTCTGGCGGCATGGCATAATGTAGATGCTGGTAGCTCTTCAGCGCCTGCTCAATATCCCGCGACCCAGGCTGTACTGCTACAGATATAGCCTCTAATTGCTCATATGCCTCCGAGGTGATTAACGAAAGGAGCCATGCGACGGTGTTATGCAATTATATGGAGTAAGGTGAACTCATGGTATTTCCAGAAAAGGAGACCATTCCAATCAATTCAGGCTCTCCAGAAATCCCTCCGGTATCCGCGCCGCCCAGACGTGCCCGATCAGTGTCGGGTCGGCGTTGAAGATGACGTGCTTATTGTCGGCGGTGAAGTAGGCGTGCGGATGGCTGCACGCCGCCGCGCCGCCGCCGGCTTTGCTGTTGGTCAGCAGCGGGCGGTATTTACCGGTTTGGAAATTGCCCACCACCAGCGGCACAGGGCCGGGGAGGGCGGCGTAGGACTCGCTGACGAAATAGCGGCCGCACTTCGACACGCCGATGTGGTTGAAGTGGTATTCCGGCGCCTTGAAGCAGGTCGGCGCGTTGTCTTCCGGGCCGGCGAAGAAGATGTTGCCCTCCGGCGTGATGGGCAGGTGGGTGAAGTCATTCCGATTGAATTGGGCGACCATCGCCAGTTTGCCGGTGTCGCCTATCCAGCCGGTGTGGCCGGTCGAGTCGGGGAAACGCGGCCCGCCGAAGGGCAGCGGACGCACGTTCCGCCCCTCGTTGTCGATGAAGAAATGCGTCACCGATCGTGGGGTGCCCAGGTCCTTCACCTCATGACGGTCGTTCACTGCGTAGCCGGTAATCCGCATCACACTGATATCTTGCCCGTGGATGGGATTGTACAGCGGGTGCGCGTTACTGATCTCGTAATCCTCATAAATGATCTTCCATTCCTTCTCCAGCAAGTCGATGCGCACCAGGGCGGTTTTGAAGCTCGGCTGCAGCATCTGCCCCACCAGGAAACGCAGGTCGGGCGACACCGTGTGCAGGATGAAGCCGGGAGCGAACGGCCAGCGCGTCCACACCACCTCCTTGTCCAGCGTGGACAGGTTCACCCGCATCAACTCCTGGTGGTTATTCAAATAGTAAATCCACCCGCTCCACGACGCGGTGGCCACCACCACGCTGCTGATGTTCTCCTCCAGCACCGCCAGCCGCAGGCTGTAGAGGTCGGCCACCAGCAAGTCGGACGGCGGCAACCGCGGATCGGCATTGCGCGAGCGCAGGATGGCGATCCGCCGACCATCCGGTGACGAGTAGGCATGCTCGCAATAGACGTTGATATGGTGGTACAACGATGTGGTCAGCCGCACGGTGGTGACGCCGGTTTCGGGATCGGCGGGGTAATCGTAGGCTTCACCGAGCCAGGTGATGGGCATGGTATTATACCTCTCAAATTGATAGTATCGAACTGGATGCTATTTCGTTGTGTTACCGGTATCACCTTCCCCAGCCAAATTATCTGCCAGTTGTTCCAATACGAGTTTACGCTGTTCCTGCGGTAACTCTAACAGTGCGCGATCGTCACCGGTGTTGAGATATTGCACAGTTGCCGCCAACACGGCGAGTGCTGATTGAGATTTTTCCTGATTGCCAGTTATCCGTATCCAATCTTGTAACCATTTTCCACGTTGAGATGGTAAAATATCATTAGATGTGATGTGAGAAATACTTGAAATAGGAGAATCTACTAATAGTTTTTCTACGTAATATTCTGTAGATTGAATTTGTATAGCATTTTCGAATGATTGTATTGCTGCATCAAACTGTTTTATACGACTTTGAAACATACCACACAACCAGTATAATACACTAGGATTCTCTGAAAAATAGATTATCTCATTTGCATTATCCAGAATTTTATTTGAGATATCAATTGTTGAATTGAAATTTAATAACTCGTTCTTTATTGATAATAAGATAACCTTTTCATTTAAACCAGCAATATTTGTAAAATCAATTGATAAAGCTATATCAATTGATCGTAATGCTTCATCTATCCGATTTAACATTTGTAGAGCTATAGCATGCATATACCAAGTTTCATAATCGTTATCATCAAGTGTGATTGCGGCATCTAATGCAGATAGAGCCTTATTTGCATCTTTGAACAACAACAGAATATATCCATATAACCGCCAATCGAATATTTCTCCTCGAAGAGTTATAAGCTCCTCTGCCACATTTAGAATATTAATTCTATCATCTGTTTCGATATAGTTATCAAGATATACTAAACAAGCTTTAATTTTTGGATCTTCATCTTCTCTTTCTAATTGTGATATTGCCTCTTGAATGCAATCACGCGTGAAGGTAGCGATGTCTGGCAAAACTTCCAGACGCAATTTCAGTTCCTCCCGTGAATACCAATTCCGCAAAAAATCTACAAACAGCCGTATCGGCCCTCCGCGGTATTCCTTCACTTCAAAACACAGGCGCATCAGCGGCTCTCGTAGCTCGTAATAGGTCTCTCGCTTATCCACTTGTGGAGTGTGGGTCTGGAGGAATCCGCGCTCCTTGAGGAAACGTAACTGCGTAGCAGCGGTTTGCGGCAGGGTGAAGCACTGGCGGGCGATGGCCTTCACGGTTTGCGCGCCGCCGGCGTGGGCCAGGTAGGCGACAATCTGTTGCTGCAGGGGGGAGAGCAGGTCCAGGCGGCCCTGGTAGTATGGCGTCAGGTCGTCGAGCATGCGCATGAAGGGTGTCACCAGCTCGTCCAGCGACTCCCGCGTCAGGAATTCGGAGAAGACCACGTAGATGCGGTGATTGCCGCCCGCCAGGTGATGAATGGCGCGGATGCGGGCGCGGCCCGTGGGGGTGCGGATGAAGTCGGTCAGTTCCTGATCCTGCCGGGCTTCGGCAAGGTGGGCGAGCAGCTCGATCGCCTCTTCCAGCGTCAGTTCCCGCAGGTGGTGGATGTTGAAAAAGCCATAGAAGGGTGAGCGCTGCAGCGACACGCCGTTGAAAAGCGCGGTGGAGGTGGCCAAGATGGCGCAGTTGGCTTTCTCCTGGAGATAGGCGCGCAAGGCTTGCTGCCCCGGCTCTTTCAGGCCGATAAAGATAGAATCAAGGTTTTCCACCAGCAGCAGCAGTGTGCGCTTACCCAGGTATTCCGTGAGGATTTCTTGCGCCATGCGCTCCGCCTGCTTCGGTGACTGATCGTAAAGCGCCTGCATGCGCTCCAGCAGCCCATCATCCGGATATTCCCGCACCAGCGCGTTCAATATGCGCATGAGCAGTTCCAGGAAGGAGGAGATACCGCGCTCCTCTTCGCGGAGCCAGGCGATGCGCAATCGCTTCATCAGTGCCGTGTTAGTCTTGATCCGATTGAAAATCAGGGTGACGAAGTGCGTTTTCCCCAGGCCGCGCGGACCGATCAGCAGGTGGTAGTGTTTTGCCTTGCTGGCGGCGCTATGGCGGATATCGTCCAGCACTTGCTCGGCCAGTTTGTCGCGCTGTATGAACAGCGCTTCCAGGGTATCCGGCGTCATGAGACTGGGGGTGAAGCGAGAGATGAAGGTCGAGCTCATGCCGGCACTTCCTCGCCACGGTGCAGTTGCCACCAGCGCTTGACGATGCCGAAACGGAAACTGTAGCGGCCGTCTTCCATCTGGTGCAGATAGTGATCGCGCCGCAGTTGACCGAGCAGGTGGCGGATTGCATCCCTGTCTTCGGTGGCCACCCGCGCCTTGACCAGGTTGAACGCCTCTGCGAAGGTCAACGATTCAGCGACGCTGGCGAATGCATCGAGGATGGCCAGCACCAACGGTCTGTCGGCTTCGGGGTAGTAAGTATCGATGCGCTCCTCATAGTGGTGGAAATGCAGTGGATCCTGGTCGTGCGTTAGCAACCGGTTCACAATCTTCTCTACGGTTGCCTCGGTCACCTTGCCCTCTTCCCATTCCATCTCCTGTACCAGGTAATGGATATAATATGGGAAGCAATCGATCGCCAGTGCGATGGCGCGCGCCAGGGGAAACGGACGCTCGGACTGAATGCCCGCGCCGGCCAGCAGCGCTCTGGCCAGATCAACGGCGTCTTTTTCGAGCAGCGGCGGCACCTCGAGCAGAAACATGTCATTGGTGGGATCGTTGGCATACCCGGCGCGCTGAAGACGCTTAATCACATGATGCAACCCGATCGAACCGGTGTAGATCACCCGTAATGCCGGATACTTATGCCGGAAGGCGCGCAGCAGGTCAAGCACTTCCATCGTCTTTGCTTCCCCTTCGGTATCAGCGATGTTACTCAGCATCAACGGCAACTCATCCCATTGCACCACCACAGGAAGGTGGTCGCCGGATGCCAATGCCGCCAGCGTGATCTCCAGTTTGTGCTGCCATGCCAGCGCGGCAACTGTCAACTCCAGGTTCGGTCCGCCGAAATCGATCTTTTTGACCTGTTGCAGCACACGGCGCACCGCGTCACCGGCTTTCGCCAGACCGGGAAGAAAGGGTTTGGCCTGCTGAAACACGCTCTCGGCAAAATCGTCCGCAGTGCGGATGGGCTCCAGGTCCTGGTAGATGAAGAGGAGTGATTCCGTATACATCGCGCGCATCTTATCCAGGGTCTTTGTCTTGCCGATGCGCCGCTCGGCGGTGAGCACAAGGCTCTGGTGTTGTAGGATGTCATACATATACTTTATTAACAAATCTCGGCCGACAATCTCCTCAGGGGCTAATTGACCGCCAGGATTGGGTTTCATCGGTTCCAGCATCAACCATCTCCATAGATAAGTGTTAAATAATTATACGTTATTTTTGACTTACGTCAATATTGACTTATATTTACAGGCTAAAAATAATTACATATTTCCTCACGCAACCAATGCCTAGCCCGGCAGCCGATGTATCATCCCCCATACAGCAAAGGTCATGTCCGTTGCATGGCGAAAGAGCTCTGCCGTAGATCGCTGAAACAGGAAAGGCGGTGAGGCCGTGAACGCTTCATTGGTGATCGCCATCTATTATTATGACGGGCGGTTTTACCTGCCGACGTGCGCGCGTTCGCTGGAGGGCAGGATCGGCTTTACCGAACCGATTGCGATCATCCCGGCGGATGATCGCGCGGCGCTGGTGGAGGCGATCGAATTGCGTGCCGTCGCCGGCAATGCGACGCTGTCGCGGGCTGACTTTCGCAACACGACGGACGAGATGCTGGTCACCGCCATGCGCTTTCCCAACCGGCAGGCTTTCTTCACCCAGACACAACGCTGGTCAATTATCGAGGAGGACGGCGCCTACACCCTCATCCCCTTCAAACTCGCCCCCATGCGCGGCGTCACCGAAGATTTCGATCATGCCATTCCACTCAGCCCCGCGACTTTCGCCATCGAAGCGATCGATCATATCTGCGCGCAGATCAAATAGGGGCTGATAACGGACCTATAAAAAGTGAGTGGTGAAGTGCCCGGTTCTTCCAACCGGACACATTCACCACTCACGACTTACTTGTCACTTGTTACTTATCACTCCCTCACTTCAAGCTCCACGCCGGATAATAATCGTCCCACATATTCTGCGTGATGCGCGTCTGCCCCGTGCCGTCGGCGTTCATCACGTAGATCTGCCAGTTGCCGTCGCGGTTGGAAGCGAAGGCGATTTTGCTGCCGTCGGGGCTGAAGGTGGGGCGCGAATCCTGGTAGCCGCTGGGGAAGGTGATGGCATGCTGGTTGCCGCCGTCCAGGTTCATCACGTTGATATGATCGTCGCAGATGTAGGCGATGAACTGGCCGTTCGGGCTGATGGCGTGGTACCACTCGCGACCCGGTCCATTGGTGAGCTGCACCTGGCCGCTGCCGTCGGGATTCATGATGTAGATGTCATAATTGGCCTGGCGCACGCTGCCGTTGCGGTCGGTATCGAACACGACCTTCGTCCCGTCAGGCGTCATCACCGGCAGCACGTCGAACCAGTCGTTAGTCGTCAGCCGCACCTGGTTCGTGCCGTCGGCGTTCATCACGTAGATCTCGTCGGTGGTGGTGACGGTGCGGAAGAAGAGAATTTTTGCCCCATCGGGCGCGTAGCTCGGTCCCCAGTCTGGCAGCGTGTCGTTAGTCAGCCGCGTCTGCCCGCTGCCGTCGGGATTCATCGTGTAAATTTCATAGGTGCCGTCGCGCTTCGAGGTGAAGATGATCCGGCCGCCGTCGGGCCGCCACGCTTCCTCCATCTCGACGGCGGTGTTGACCGTCAGCCGCGTCTGCCCGCTGCCGTCCGGATTCATGATATAGACTTCCTCGTTGCCGTCGCGCTTCGAGATAAAGGCAATGCGCCCGGCAGCGGGCGGCGGCGGTGTGACTACGCCGTATTGGTAGCTCTCCTGATCGCTCACCTCGACGGTCGTGCCCTGTTCGCGCGCGTGGACTTCAAAGGTGAAATCGGCGGCGATGGGCGGGGTATCGACGAGGACCGGGTTTGTGCCATAATTGCGCAGCGCGCGCCAGGTGAAGACGCCGTTGCTGATGAACCCGACGCGGAACTGGTACTCCACGTTGGTACCGCCATCCGGCGTGGCCGTCAGTGTGAGTGTCGTGCCCCGCGGCTGCGGCGCGGGCGGTGTGATGACCAGTGATACAGCAGTCAATCCTGTGGGCGGTGGCGGGGGAGGCGGCGGCGTGACGACGCCATACTGGAAGCTCTCCTGGTCACTCACCTCGGCAGTCGTGCCTGCCTCGCGCGCTCGGACTTCGAAGGTGAAATCAGCGGCGATGGGCGGGGTTTCGATGAAAACCGGATTCGTCGCATAATTACGCAGCGCGCGCCAGGTGAAGACGCCGTTGCTGATATATCCGACGCGGAACTGATACTCCACGGTCGTGCCGCCCGTCGGGGTGGCCGTCAGCGTGAGTGTCGTGCCCCGGGGCCGTGGTGAAGCCGGTGTGATCGAGAGCGACACGGCGGTCAGTCCTGTGGGCGGTGGAGGTGGTGGCGGCGGGGTAGTGCCGATCACAAAGCTTGCCTGCCTGCTGACGTAAGCGGTGGCGCCCACCTCGCGCGCCCGCACCTCGAAGGTGAGCGCGCCGGTGATGGGCGGTTTATCGACGAAGACCGGGTTCGCGGCATAATTCCGCAGCGTCACCCAGCGCTGTGTGCCGCCGCTGAGATACCACACGCCGAACAGGTATTCCACGGTCGTGCCGCCTTGCGGCGTCGCGGTCAGCGTGATCTGCGTGCCGAGCGGCTGCGGCGCTGGCGGTGTGACCGCCAGCGACACCCCCGTCAGCGCTCCCACCGCCTTCACCGGCAGCATGCCCAGCGCCATGAGGAGCATCCAGCAGAGCAAGTGATGCATAATCGATCTCATAATGCCGTACCTCCGTACCGTGTCGGCTTGATTGGTATCCTACAGGATCGCCAAACAGACTTGGACATAAAAACCGGCAAATACACTCAACTTGTTGTGTTTTCAACAGACAAGGCATTTCCCGAGGGCCAGTTCCTTCAGCGTCGTGTCCTTCCCCGACCGGCAACCTTCTCCCCGCAAGTGGTGTCTATATCATGGGAAAGCGCCGGCGGTGTATAATACTGCCGGCGCGCGATGTGTGAGTAAATAGTGAGTAGTTAGTAGTTAGTGGTAAGTTAGAGTGATGGCATCTGATCCGGTGATTGAGTAGGCAGGGGAGCCTTATGGTTCTTTCCGTCGTTCCCGCGCCGTATCGAAACCACGCGGATATAGGGAAACCTTGCGTAAGACCACGGTGGTTTCGATATGGCACGGGAGCTGCGGAAAGAATCTGAAAGGCTTACTTGCCTACTCAACCACCGGACGAACTATCGCCGCGGTGGTTTCGATAGGGCACGGGAGCTGCGGAAAGAATCCGAAAGGCTTTCTTGCCTACTCAACCACCGGACGAGACTATCGCCGCGGTGGTTTCGATACGGCACGGGAGCTGCGGAAAGAATCCGAAAGGCTTACTTGCCTACTCAACCACCTTGCCGGACACCATCACTACTAACTACTCACTGCTTACTACTCACCATTGACTCACCCATCGCACCCCTTTCGGAGGAAATCATGCGTATCTCGTCCCTGGCTCGCTGTCTGGTCCTGCTCGCCCTGTCACTGTGGCTGGGCCTGCGCGCGGCGGCGTGGGTGTATGAGCCGAGCCCATTCGAGAATGCCCACCTGGTGATCGTGCCGCCAACCGGCTTCACCGACGCCGCGGGCAAAACGGTGCCGGTGGAGAAGAACGGCGAGTATTTCGGCGCGGCGATATCGGTGGACGGGCCGGTGTCCCGCGGCGTGCCGGTGAAGTTTGCCGGCAAGTACCAGCTCTGGGTGCGCGTGCTGGCGGACAGGCCGCTGGCGGTAGAGCTGGTCGCGGGGGCGAAGGTCGTGCTGCAGGGCGCCGTCGGTGACGGCCCCGGCGCACCGAGCAAAGGCGGCGAGGCGGCCTTCGAGGCCTACCGCAAAGCGGCGATCGAGCGCAACCCGGAGGGCGGCAAGGATCCCGGCGACGATCTGCTCGACGGCGGCGGCGCCGGCATCGGCGGTTTCCTCGATGAGATCGACCAGGAGGCCAACCCGGAGAAGCGCTGGATCAACGCCAATCGCATCGAGAAGGTGGATCCACAGGCGCCGTATTATTGGTGGAAGGTGGGCGAGGCCGAGCTGGCGCCCGGCAAATACACATTGCGCGTCAGCGGCGGGCCGGGCCATCTCAATACCGCCTTCCTGACCACTTCCACCGAGGTGACCTACCCCTTCGGCGGCGATCTCGATATCACGCCCGCCAGCTACATCCGCTTCCGCGTGGATGCGGCGCCCAAAGGCGGCCTGAATCTTTCCGCCGTCATGCGCATCCATGCCAACCCGTATTTCGGGACGAGCACCGGCTACTTCTCACCAGACGGCATGCATGACAAACCGGGCGATCCCATAAAACAAACCGGTTATACGCCCTGGTATTGCCTGCAGGACCTGGAGCACGCCCCCGCGTTCGGCGCCGGCACCGGCCACCTGGTCATCGACGTGCCCACCGGCGCAAAGGGCGCCACCCAGTTTGCCGTCTTCCCGCAGGGCGACCAGGTGCTGCGCGAGTTCGACTGGAACGAGCCGGAGGGTACGAATATCTCGCTCCTTACCGACTTCAAAACCTACCTGGATAAGCTGCGCACCTTCCGCGACCAGGCCCGCGAGGAGTACGACTACGCGATGGCCGGATCGAATGGCCGGCTGTTTCCGCCTATCCGCGGCCCGCTGTACCTGCAGCCCAACGGCGGCGCGAAGGGCATCCCCGGCGACTACGCGGAGAAGACCATCCGCCTGCTGGGTGTGAACCTGGGCGCCGCACCGCACGACACCGACGTGGAGCGGCGCTTCGACCTGAAGGCGCAAGGCGGCAGCGGCATGCCGGATCTGCTGCCCTTCGATGACGAGAAAACGCGCGCGGCAGCCGCCGACTATTACAAAAACCTGGGCAACGGTCTGGATAATCAGACCGTGATCACACAGCTCGCCGACGAGCCGGGTGAAATTGGCACGCTGGGCATGAGCGCCCCGCTGTGGCGCTATTACGGGAAGGACCAGGATGGACCGAAGTGGGTGGACCACGTGGGCGACAGCGAGCTGGTGACGAAGCGCGCGGATTACGCGAATTGCGTGCTGGAGGGTCAGGTCATCAAAAACGGCGGCGGCGTCGGCTTCAAGGTGGTCGGGACCGGCGAGGACGGCAAGCAGCACAGCGTGGACTGGTGGCTGGGCAGCATCCCCTGGTCGGATATGAACATGCGCCTGTCGCGCGACGACAAGCCCATCTCCACCATGAAAAAACCGGAAGCCGTCATCAGCACGACGACGCCCTCCTCCTTCAAGGTCATCCTGGACGGCAGCACGGCCGCGCTGCTGCTGAACGGCAAGCTGCTCTATTACTTCGACAACGTGCCTTCGCCCGCCGCCTTCATCATCTACGGCCCGCCGAAGACCATCACCACGCTGGTCCTGCGCAGCCCGCAAAAAGGCGAGCGCAACTTCGCCGAGCCGGAGATGGCCGATCCCGGTCTGGACGGCGCGGGCGGGCCGGATATCCTGACCGAAGATGAGATCAAACCCTGGACGACCACCAAACCGCTCGATCAGTTTGTGAAAGAGGACTGGCAGCTCACCGGCGGCGACCCGGCGGCGCAGACCGGTTTTCACAAGTGGCTGCAGGGATACGGAGTGGCACCGCAGCTCTTCGGCAAGCCGACCTGGGACGACGTGCACCTGATGACGGTGAAGGAGCTGGCGGACACGCCGGAGGCGAAGCGGCTGTATTACTGGAGCCGCAAGTATGCCGGCTACCTGACGCCCCGGCTCTTCGCGCTGTCCGCCGAGGGCGTCCGCAATATCGCGCCCAACAAGAACATCTGGGCCTTCACCGGATTGAGTGGGCACTCGCTGAATTTCCCCAGCGCCATGCCGATGGACATGTTTCAGCTCGCGCAATACGGCGGCGGCTTGATGCCGGGCATCAGCGACTTCATGTCGCTGGGCGGCTGGCGCTGGGACAGCCAGCAGTCGGTCGCCTATTCGGTGGCGCCCTACAACGGCGGCGCGCGGCAGTATGGGGCGAATTTCGGCAAGCCGCCCGTCTCCTTCCCGATGATGCACTGCGGCTGGCCCACCATCATTCGCGCCTTCACGCAGATCGCCAACAATGTGAAATACCAGAGCTACTGGGCCTGGGGACCCGAGTACAACATGACGGAGTGGTACTGGTCGGAGGACCCGGGCTGTTACGAAGCGGTAGCCTCCATCGCCGAGCACTGCTCGCTGGTGGATGACGTTCTCTCCACCGGCTACATGCGCGGCAGCCGCGTGGCGGAACTGTTCTCCATGTCCTCCGAATACTGGGGCGGGCAGACGGCCTTCATCGATAAGCGCCCGGCCTTCCTCGCCTTGTCGCACGAGTATTACCAGCCTTACCTTGTGAACGAAGACCAGATCGCGCGGGAAGGCGCGCTGGACCATTACGACGCGCTTTATGTGCTCGACCCCTATGTCTCCGCGGCGGCGCAAGCGAAGATCGAGGCCTTTGTGAAGAACGGCGGCATCCTGTGGACGCAGGCCGACGCCTTCACGAAGACCGAATATAACGAGCCGTCCGATTTCCTGGAGCGCCTCGCCGGCTTGAAGCGCACCTTTACCGAAGACAAGCGCGACTGGACGATGACCCCCGCGCCGGGCGAAACGGCCATCCACCGGGAGACGGTGCCCGCCTCCGGCGTGGATAAAGCGACCTGGGACGGCGCGAAGGTGCGGGCCAGCTTCGGCGATGGCCGCCCCGCCTGGCTGGAGAAGGCGGTGGGCAAGGGCAGGGTGGTCTACGTGGCCTTCCGCGGCGGGTTGAATTACGGCAGCCACGCCGTCCGCCCCGCCGGCGTCGACGACATCTGGAGCGATATCGCCCGCGAGCCACTGACGCTGCCGCTGAAGGAGGCGAAGATCGACCGCGAGCTGACCGTCTCGCAGCCCGACATCATGGCCTCCCCGCTGACCAACGAGAACGGCACCGTCATCGTGCTCTACAACGTGCAGGGCGCGGCGGCGAAAAATTTACAGTTCAGCTTGAAGGAGGCACAGAAGCCGGTCAGCGTGCAGTATTACAATGAACAGATGCAACTGACCGCCCTGCCCTTCACCTATCAAGATGGCCGCGCCGCCTTCACCCTGCCCGCGCTGCCGCGCGAGAACATGATCCTGGTGCGCAGCAAGCCCGCGCCGAAAGACGACCGCGTGGAGCAGATGCGGCTGAAGACGGTGGACCTGCTCAAGCGGACAAACTGGGAAGATATCTCCGCCGGCGCCTGGTATGCCGGCTTTTACCCCGAGTGGAAGATGGCCGACCAGCTCATCCCGTTGCTGGCGCACGAGCAGTGCATGGTGCGGCGGCAGGCGGCGGAGTCGCTGGGTCGACTGGGCTACGCGCCGGCCGCCGACGCGCTGGCGGCGCAGATTGCGAAGGAAACCGATCCTCACGCGCTAGGCGACATGCTCTACGCGCTGGCGCAGCTCAACGACCCCCGCTTCCCGCAGCTTGCGCAGCAAAACATGAGCGCCAGCACCCAGCCGCACGTGCGGCAGCAGTGCCTGTCCGGCGCGCGGCTGTACCTGGCACAGCAGGCGAAGCCGGGTGCCGAGTTGAAGGCCTTCGGCACGGCGCTGTTCGACATGGCCGACGCCGACCCGGATCGCCGCGTCTACAGCGAGGCGGCGCCGGTGCTGGCCTTCGCCGATCCGCCGCGCTGCCTGGCGCTTTGGAAGGACAGCTACGCCACCGGTGACACGCGCCACCGCGACGCCCTCGCCGACGTGGTGGCGAAAAACGACGCCCTCCTCGACGCCGCGCTGCAGAACCTGCCCACCGACCCGGACGCCCTCCTCGCCCTCGCTGCGCGCCGCAAAGATCCGCGCCTGACCAAACTACTCGGCGACCGCCTGGAAGAGCTGGCGAAAACCGGCATCTGGGGCCTCCTCACCGCCGCCAGCACACAAGCCGACCCGGCGCTCTCGACCCTGATCTTCAATAAACGCGCCCAACTGCCCGACAATTTCAAACCCTACGTCTACGTCATCCTCGAGCGCACCTTCAACGCGCGCCTGGGCACCATCGACGACGCGTGGGAGGCGTATTTGAAGAAATAATTTCCTGGGAGCGTCTTCCCTGGGAGCGCCTTCCCTGGGAGCGCCGGCAAAAGACCCCGATTGCATCGGGGCAAGTTGCCGGCGCTCCCAGGAGAAATGCATTTTGCGTCGAATAGAGTCATCGATCAGGAGGATAAATCTATGACCATTTGCGGTGCTCGTTCCATTAACATGCGCATGAGTGACAAACAGCACTTGTTCTACTGCCGACCCTATCAAGGCAGGCAAAAGATGCCGACGCATCATGCAGGGGTACCGAGCCTCTGCACGGAAGGAGTACGCCTCGTGCTGCAATAATAGAGATGATTTAATTACTTGACATCACATGAAAACGTGTGAAAGAGGCATGGTGGAGATAACTCGTCCTAATCATGGGAGTTATCCACAGGTAAGGGCGATAATTATGCAATCGCCTCACTTATCACTATTTCCGATACTTCTCCGACCGCACCGCTTCTTTCAACTCGCTCAGGTACGGCTTGAAGCCGAATTTACGCATCTCCGCCCAGGTTTTGTCGAAGTCCCAGCCCTGCACGCGCATGCGGTAGATACCGATCATGGCGCCGGTGCGGTCCGCGCCATACTGGCAGTGCACGTAGACCGGCTCTTCCTCCGCCTTCGCCAGGGTGTCGAGGAAAGTTGTCACCTGCTTCACCGTCGGCGCTTCACGGCCCATGGGCAGGTGCAGCCAGGTGAAGCCCATGTCTTCAGCGATCTTCTTTTCGTCACGGCTAATCTTCTCGATGCGCAGATCGATGATGGTCTGCACCTTCATCGCCTGCAGTGTTTTGAAGCCTTCCGGCGTGGGCGCGCCGCCGCGATAAATGCCCTCCGCCACCTGCTGGAAATTCGGCAGCCCTTTCGGGGTTGTCTTCGGCGCCGCGACCCCGGTCACCGCCAGCCCGGCCGCCAGCGCGACAAGCAGCAGCGCGCGCATATATCCGCGATATGGTGTTTGTTTCATGGGATTTCTCCTCAACGTGCGGCAGATCGTCTCTTTCCGGCTCGTACCCATTTACCACTCACATGTAACATATTGCCGGAAAACAGTAAAGGCGGTTATCATGCGAAAGATAAACAATCGTCTCGCGCGGATTGGCAATCCACGCACCGGGAAGGAGCCATCATGCAACTGATGTGGAATATTGTCGCCGAATCAAAAGGCCCGTCGCCGCTTACCCACGAGATGGACGGCATCCTGCTGCACGAGAAGGTCGCCGCGGCGCCCGACCGGCCCATGGGGCCTTTCGCGCGGCGTCCGGACGGGCAGGTGCTGGCGGTGGATGCCGAGTGCATGCAGGTCAGCGCCGACGAGGGGAAGAGCTGGCAGACGCTGGTCGAGCGGCCTTTCGGACAGGATGTCACTCTCTCCGGCGAGCGGGCTATCCTTTCACACAACGGCGTTGTGGTCGTGGCCTATGAGGACCGGGCGAAGGCGACGCCGTGGAACTGGTCGGAGGAGTTGCACGACGCGCCGGGCGCGATGCTGCCCACCTGCGCCGCGCGCAGCCTGGACGGCGGGAAGACGTGGGTGGACGTACAAACGCTGTATACCGACTGGAACGGCGCCATCCGCACCATGATCCGCACGAAAAGCGGGCGCATTGTCTTCACCACCATGAAGATGCTGCACAATCCGGGCCGGCACGGCGTGCTCACCTGCGGCAGCGACGACGACGGACGCACGTGGAGCGAGAGCAACCTGATCGACTTCGGCGGCAACGGCCACCACGACGGCGCCATCGAATCCACCATCGTGGAGCTGAAGGACGGCCGGCTGCTCATGTATCTCCGCACCAACTGGGGGCAGTTCTGGCGCGCGGAGTCCCTCGATGAAGGCCGGCACTGGCACCCGCTCGGCCCTGCCGGGGTGGATGCCAGCGCAGCGCCGGGGCAGTTGTTCCGCCTGCAGAGCGGCCGCATCATGCTGCTCTGGAACCGCGCGTATCCGGAAGCCGGCGGCGCAGTGAAGCTATGGGGCGGCGACCGCAACTGGTCCGCCACGCCGGTGAGCAATTTCCGCGACGAGCTGTCGGTGGCCTTCTCCGAGGATGAGTGCGAGAGCTGGTCCACCCCCGTCGTCCTCGCCCACAAGGCCGATACCTGGCTGGCCTACCCCTACGTCTTCGAGGCGGAGCCGGGCGTGGTGTGGATTACCACCATGCAGGGCGGCGTGCGCATCACGCTGCGGGAGAGCGATTTTATCGGTTGATCGATGACAGGGGAGCCGGTATGTAGTAAGCCACATAGCCGCAGCGGAGTGGCGTTCGGATGACTGGTAAGCTAACCTATACCCGAACGCCACTCCGCTGCGGCTGCGTGGCTTACTACGTACCGGTCTTCCTAGATTTGTACCGGTCTTCCTAGATTCGAACACCGGATGCCGTTTCCAGCAGCGCCCGCCGCGCGGCGCGGAAGGTGACAGGGTCCTTCGTATAATCGTCAAATCCGCGGAGGGCCGGGCGGATGATCGCCTGCGCCTGTTCCGGGTCGAGGCGGCGCAGCAATTCGTAATCCTCGCACCCCTCGCGCTGGGCTTCCAGGCGCACGCTCGACCACGGGCCGTCGGGACCGGGGTAGACGATGTGGGTGTCGCCGGCGGGGAGGAAATTGTCGCCGCCGTGATCGACCACGCTCTGCTGGAAGGGGTCCTGGAAGCTCTTGTAGTGGTTCAACCCCCAGTGCAGGAAGCCGTCCAGCCGGAAGCGCGCCGCCCCCCACCCCAGCAGCGCGGGCCGCAGCAGCTCCATGTCCAGCAGCCGGTTCAGCCACGGGCCGCCGGGGAAGCAGCAGGTGTAGAAATACACCCGGTCGCCCAGCGCGCGCATGGCCTCGAAGTGCTCGCGGTGCAACTGATACTCCTGCGCCTTCGGGCACCAGATATCCACCGCGCCCGCCAGCGACTCGGACTCGGTGGCGTCGAGCAGGGGGATGCCGGGCATATACTTGCGCACCGTGCCGGCGAAGATGCGGTAGTCCGCCGCGTTGCCGTCGATAGGCTCGTCGGCGATGTGCTGCACCCAGCGCCCGCGCCAGCCGTTGGCGTCGATCTCCCGCATGAGCTGCACGGCGATGTCGTGGATGTCGGTATTGCCCTGCAGCGAGGAGGCCAGGCTGCCGGTGAGGCCGACCGCGAAGTTGGGGCAGTGCCAGTTGGCGGTGGCGCGCCCGCCGAAATGCCCGCCTTCGAGGTAGTACATGCCGGCGCCGGTGAAGATGTTGACCAGCCGCCGCAGCCGTTCGCGCTCCAGCACCGGGCGGCCTTCGCGCAGGGTGAAGATCACCCCTTGCGGCAGCAGGAACATGTTCTGCCGCCCGTCCGCCATCAGCGCGGCGTATTGGGCGATCATCGCCCAGTGTCCCTCGCTCCACGGTTCCAGCCCGTGCCGTTCGGCCATATAGCTCAGCGCGAACCAGTTGGTGTAGGGGAAGCTCCCCTGCCCCACCGGCGGCACGACGGCGGCATGCACGCGGGCTTTCACGCGCAGCTCGACCGCCTCGCCGCCCGCCTCGATGCGCAGCGAAATCTCCCGCTCGCCAGCCGGGGCGTCGGCCGCCACCGGCACGTGCAGGCGCAGCGCCATGGTGGGTCCGGTGATCTCCGTCTCGTCCTCCAGCGGCGCCATCGCGTCATACACCCGGAAGGGCGCGCGGCGGATGACGAAGGGATTCTCGCCGCTCTCCTCCGTCTCGATGAACCCCACCGGCCCGGTGTTGCGTTCCACCGGCACGTCGATCAACCGGAACCAGCGCGCATCCGCAATCCCCGCGAAAACCCGCAGATCCCCGTTTTGCGGCAGGTCGTTCAACAGCACGTGTACGGCAATCGTGCCGCCGCGGGGCACGTCCAGCGCCATTTCGCGGCACGGTGATGCGGAAACGGTTGAATCGGCGAAGAGAAACTCCAGGGCATCGCGCAGTTCGGCTTGCATGAGAGATACCTCCAAAAACTCTGACTCTCACTCTGACTCAATCACATCTGAGTCAGAGTGAGAGTCAGAGTCAGAGTTCGTCAGACGGTTACTATTTCGCTTCCTTCACCCGATTCCCTTTGCCATACAGGACAACAGTCGCCTGCTGCCGAATGATACGGGCAGCGACCGGAAGGAGGACATATGAGCATCGTACGTATCAGTGGCATCGAGTGGCTTGGCGAGCGCATCCACTACGGGGAGCCGGAGATTAAAGGCGACACTTTTCCGATGACGTGGGCTGACGACGGCAACCTGTACACATCCGCCGGCGATCCGCTCTGGGGAGACGAGATCAGCGGGCTGGATGTCCAGGTTTTCACCGGCAAACCACCCGCATATACCATTCGCAAAGTCAACGCGATGGTTGACTACCAGGGCTGGGGTGGCCAGGGACCGAAACCGAGCGGCATGCTCTGCGTGGACGGCATGCTTTACCTTGCGGCGCAAAATATGCTGGGATTGAAGCCGACGCCTTACGGGGAGAAGAGCCAGCACGGCAGCGACGCCACCATCCTCTGCTCCCGCGATCACGGCGCCACCTGGAGCCCCTCGCGCGACACACCGCCGATGTTCCCCGGTTTTCTCTTCGGCGGGCCGGCGTTCATCAACTTCGGCCGAAACAACGCCGGCGCGCGCGATGAATACGTTTACGCCGTCTCCGGCGACCAGTGGGACAACGGCAGCACGCTGCGGTTGGGCCGCGTGCCGGCGGGTGACATCATGAACCGGGCAGCCTGGGAATGGGTCTGCGGCCTGTCCGATGTGCAGCATCCGGTATGGTCCTCCTGCCTGGAATACGCCTGCCCCATCTTCACCAATTCGCGCGCCATCAGCCTGCCGGACATGGTCTACCTGGCCGCAATCGACCGCTACCTGCTGCTCACCTGGCGGCTGCGCGAGGACTTCTCGCCCGATGCCGGCTCCGATCTGTTCATCTACGAAGCGCCGGAGCCGTGGGGGCCGTTTACCCTGGTATACCAGGAGGAATTCTGGGAGGGACAGGAGGTGAACCCGTATTGCCCGCGCCTGCCGCTGGCGTGGCTGGAGGACAATGGGCTGACCGGCTGGCTGCAGTTCTCCGGCACCTGGCGGGATGGCGGAAAAACCCCGCATTACCGGTCGAATGTGCGGAAATTGCGGTTGATATTGAAGTGAAATAGGCAAGCCGGTACGCTGGGAGGGCGAGGCTCCTGCCGAGTCGCGATCATGAGCCCGCTTTCGCATTTAGTGCTTTTGAGAACCGTTCTCGAAAGGCGTTAGATGCGCGGGCGGGCTCATGATCGCGGCTCGGCGGGAGCCTCGCCCTCCCATCTAACCGGCTTGCTTATAATCGAGCATCGCCGCCGTCAGCAGGGCGAACGGTCCGGTGAGCGGGGGACGCGCGGCCAGGGCGTCGCGGATGGCATCGATCACCGCCGGGTCGGTTGCCGCCAGGTTGCCCCAGAGGGCGAGGACGTCGAGGTAGCGGTTATCGGTGCCGGAGCCGTCCACGCACTCGGCGAAGCGATCGGGGGCTTTGCGCACCACCTGCAGGAAGGCGGCGGCCCGGCGTGACAGATCTTCCCCCGTGAAGACGATCCCATCCTGGTGGCACAGTACGGCGTATTCCACATTCATTGCCGCGTGGGAGATGTCCTCACCCGGGCCGTCGAAGGGAGGGTGCTGCGGCGGGCGGTATTGCCACTGGTAGGCGCCGTCCGGGCGAAGAATCAGCCGGCGCTTCAGGTAGCGCGCCAGGCCGGCCACCCGCGCGCGGTAAGCCGCTTCACCGGTGGCGGTCGCCAATTGCACCAGCACGCGACCCAGGCAGTTCTGCTGGTTCAGCGGCAGGTACTGGCCACCGTAGGCGGTATCGAGGTAATACCCCTCGCCCTCTTCCGGTCCCTCGCGCCATTCCGAATCGAAAGCGTGCACGGTCTCCAGGACGGCCGGCGTGAATTCCGCGATCTCGGAGGCGAAGCGCTCTCGCAGCATGGGCGATTCGGCGGCAAGGGCCAGGAAGGCGGCAGCCGGATAGAGCAGCATGCCGGCGTGGACGATGAAGCAGGTATACCGCCCCTCGGAGAAGCGCACCGAGCCCCAGGCGGGCATCACGCGGCCGCGCAGCACGTCCCGCGCCCCCCGGCGGTCGTCGCGCAGCGCCAGCAACTGCCGGAAGCGCCGCAGCAGCGTCTCCAGGTAGCGCGCGTCGCCGGTCGCGCGGTACTGCAGCAGGTAGGCATACTGCAGGTGCGCCTCGCCCCAGGCATATACGCCCGGCTGTTCCGCCGCCGGCGGGTCGTATGGCTTGCCATCCCAATCGTCCGTCATGCGGAAGGCCGACTCCGCCAGTCCGGTATCGATCTCCGCGCGCTCGATATCGTCGAATGATCTCATGCAGTCGTCCCTGTCACTTGTGTACCCAGGCAACCATCGCCAGCACCAGACCCAGCACCAACACGCCGGCCCAGATATTTCTGGTCAGCAACACCCAACTGGCTGCCGGGAAGGCCCAATGCCCGAGTTGAAAGATGACGCTGCTGAGCGCGGCGAAGATGGCGATAGACAGGCCGATGCGCACGCCGTCGATTCCCACGCCGTTGATTCGCCGCAGGAGCCAATCTTCGATTATCCCATAGAGGCCAAACAGGCAGCCATTTTCCATGGCACGCTCTCCTTATCGTTAGCCTGCCAATATTATGACAAAATCGGAAAGGAAAAAGAAATATCCCCGCCATTTTCCCGCCATTCTCGCCATGTCCACTCGACATCAAGTGGGAAATAGGCGAACGAACGTTACGGATTATCTTTGATCAATTTAAATCGATAATACAGGGCACCGATCAAACCAATAATCATATTTAACGGGAAAAACCATAAGCAGCACCAGAGGAGATCGTTAACGACCTTAGGATGCGCAACCACATACCAGCCCAGGGAGCCTAATGTGCCCAGGCCACCGAGGACGGCGAAGTACAAGCAGGCGCGGATATTCGCGGCACGCAGAACGGCAGGGCTGATTTGGCATTTTTTCATGAAAGCCTCCATCTCATGCTGCCATCCGAATTATAACATGACGTTTATGCTATGGTGTAACTTTCGTGCATAATGGCCGCAGACACCACTTTCACTTGACGTAAAGGGATCGTTTCAGGATAACGATATGATTATAATACCGGGGGTGGTGACAGGAGGATAGGCCCGCCGTGATGCTTATGTGCAAGCCTTTGCGCGCAGTGAAAGCGGTGTCTGCGGCCACCGCACTCCAAAAACGGTGTCACCAAAACTCCCTCACCAGTTCCGTTCGCCTATCTAGCCATCATTTTGCCCTTTGCATTTTTCACTTTTCATTTTGCATTTTCTTTCTTCCTACCCCTTCCTCCGCACCGCTTCCGTCATCTCCAGCCCTGTGCCGTAGTCGAGTTGCCGCGGCTCGTATTCCTCGTTCTCGCGCTGGCGGGTCATCAGGGTGTAATCCCAGGTGGCGGGGCGGGCGTCGGCGCGCCAGGGGCGGCGCTCCCAGTAGTAGCCGCGGAAGGGGTCGCGGGTGTCGTTCATCCAACCGAGCAGGCGGTCGTGCAGGGCATCGCGGACGGCGGCATATTCATCCGAGCCGATCAGGTTGACCATCTCCTCGGGGTCGGCCTGCAAGTCGTAGAGCTCATCACTGGACAGCAGGTTGATCGCCAGCTTGTGCTGCCCGTCGAAGACGCAGCGCACGGGTTGGAAGCCGCCGAAGCCGTCGTGATCGGTCTCGTAGCGACCGAATTCCAGGAAGACGGCGTCGTTCACCCGGCGCGCGGGGTCGCGCAGCGTTTCGAGCTGGCTGCGGCCTTCCAACAGCTTCGGCACGGGCAGCCCCGCCGCCTGCAGGATGGTGGGCGCCAGGTCGATATGCGACACCGGGTGCGGGCAGGCGGCGCCGGCGGGGGCCTGGCCCGGCCAGCGGACGATGAGCGGCACGCGGGTGATCTCCTCATACATCGCCGGCCCCTTGTTGTTCAGGGAATGCGAGGCCAGGAAGTCGCCGTGGTCGGAGGTGTAGATAACGAGCGCGTCGGGCGCGCAGCGGTCGACCGCCTCCAGCACGCGCCCGATCTCGCTGTCGATGAAGCTGTTGCAACCCAGATAATCGGCCGGGCGGATGGTCAGGATATCCTTGTTTTCACCCAGGCTGTCCCCCGCCCACGCGCGCTGGTGCGCCGGCTTGTCCGCCAGCCGGTCCCACACGTTGCGCTTTTTCGGGAATGCGTAGTCCCGGTACATGTCCGCGTAAGGCTGCGGGCACAGGCAGGGGCCGTGCGGCTCATCGTAGGAGACGGTGAGGAAAAATGATTCGTCCGCATGGTGCCGCAGGAAATCGATAGCCCGGTTCGAGCAGCGATGGCCGAAGGTGAAGTCGGCGGTCAGCCCCGGATCGCGGTTCGTGCGCGTATCCCGCGAGCGCCGCCGCTCCTTCGGCGTCAGCTCCTCCAGGTAGTTGCGCATGTCATACCAGCAGGCGGGGTCCCAGCCGTCCGGGCAGCGCCCGAGGCCGAAATAATCGCCGCCGTCCAGATGCCACTTGCCGATATAGGCGGTGTGCACGCCGTGGTCGCGCAGGCGCTGGCCCAGCGTCTTTACATTGTCGCCCAGCGGCATGCAGTTCGCCCAGCTCCCGTTGCTGTGCGGGTAGGCGCCGGTGAAGATCCCCGCCCGCGCCGGCCCGCATACCGGCTGGCAGGTATACGCGGCGTCGAAGCGGATCCCCTCCCCCGCCAGCCGGTCCAGGTTTGGCGTGCGCATCTCCGGGAAGCCGTAGCACCCCACCATATCGGTGCGCTGAGTGTCGGTCATGATGAAGACGATGCGGGTTACAGGTTGCATAGTCATAATACAACGATCTTATCAGCAGAGATTGGATGAATGGAGAGCTATCGATCGGCAAGGGATCAGGATGCTTTTCGCTGCTTCATTAACTTTTGCTGACGACGACGCAATTCTTCAGTGCGTTGTCTCCAGAACTCAGCCTCTTCCTCGACAGTCATCCCTTCAACCTCTCGGCGAACGCATTCCGCCCCTTTGTGCATCATCTCTACACAATCAAACGTCTTCTTCACTCGAGATCACCTCCATCGGAGAGAAAATAGCAATTGCACCGTATCCCTGCAATATATTAACCGCAATGCGCTGCATTGTTCCTCCCGCAACTTCAACGATTATTATACCACAGTTCGCCCCCGTCACCTCCTGGCCCTTCGACTTGCCGTAGCCGATCACCCGCCTGCCGGCTGCCGGGAAGGCAGGACTGAGCTGATTGTCGAAAGGTTAGCAGGCAGATTAACCGCAGCTTCCCGAGCGGTTTGATCTTATATATTGACAGCGCGATGAGCAAGCGCTATAGTGCGGATTCACTCGTGTGCATTGTCGATACTACCAAATTCATGCAGCACCGGTTGCATCAAGGTATACGTCATGCTCCCTACCGCGCCCGCAGTCGAATCCACTCCGCGCACCACTCCGGCAACGCCTCGCCGGGGATTGACCTTTCGTTCGTTCATCGTCTGCATCTTCGCGCTGCTGCTGATGGGCCTGTGGGTCGAATACGAATACGACGGCGGCGGGGCGTTGATCGGGGAAACCTCGCCGCCGTTGAGCGCGATCGGCGTCATGCTCATCCTGCTGGTTATCGGCGGCGCGCTCTACCTGCTGCACCGTTCCCTCAGACTGACGTCCGCCGAGCTGATTTTTATTTTCGGCGCGCTGCTGGTAGCGGCGCCGTTGATGGCGCAAGGGTTGTGGGGGCGCTTTTTCGGCCTGCTGGCGGCCATTCCGCACGATCAGGATTTCAAGTCGCTGGAGAGCCTGCCCGAGCAATTATGGCCGCATGGACCGAACCTGTGCGTCAATGGCCGCTTCGTGGAGGGATTGGACGGGTGGACGCCTGAGGGAAAGGGACGCCTCGATTTCGAAGCCGTCGCCTGGAAGGGCCGGCGATGGAAAAGCCCCCGCATTGCCAATAACGCGGTGATGCAGACCGCGCTGTCCACGCAACTGGACCGCGTGAAGAACGGGCTGGTGCCCAACGAGCTATACCTGTTCTCCTGCCTGGTCAAGACCAGCGGCCTCCGGCAGGATTCCTTCTACTTCCTCGAAATCCAGAGCGACGGGCACCCGCCGCGGCGCCTGCTGGTCAACAGCACGGAGACGGTGCCCACCTTTGCCAACCGGGGGGGCTTTACGCGCATCGGCGTCAACCCGGTCGCCATTCCCCGGGATCTGCGGGAGCGGTTGACGCTGCGCATCGGGCTGTATGGGCAGGGCAAGCTGACCATCCAGGACGTGCAGTTTTTCAGCATGCGCGCCATCGAGGGTGGTTTTGTCGGCGTCAAAGTCGTGCGGCAGTCGCACCTGCGCGATCTGCCTTATTCCGAGCGGGATTACACCCTGGTCAAACCCGATCAAATGATGAGTCTGGCCGGGGCGCGCTACCTGCTGCAGGGGTTCATCCCGATGCGCGAGTGGGCCGGGACGATGCTGGCGTGGTCCACCTTGATCGGCGCGCTCTTCCTTGGCTTTCTCGGCTTCAACGTGCTGATGCGCAAACAATGGGCGGAATACGAGCGCCTCTCGTTTCCGATGAATATCCTTCCGCGCTACCTTTTTGCCGAAGACCCGCGCGGCGCGGTCACCGCACTCCTGCACAACCGGGTGATGTGGCTCGGTTTCCTCATCATGCTGCCTATCGGGATGCTCAAGTGCCTCAACTTCTATTATCCGCATGTGCCCGCGCCTATTTTGATCTGGGGTGTCTACTTTCCAAAGTATTTCACCAATCCGCTGTTGAAAGTTTACTTCGGCGATGTGGGGGCTTCGCTGCAATACACCATGGTGGCGATCTGCCTGTTCATTGAGACGGACCTGCTCCTCTCCATGGTGCTGGGCTTCTTCCTGTTCCGCTTCACCTTCCTTTTCGGTGAAACGAACAATCTCAACCGGTTTACCGGCTATCCGTGGGAGTTCCAGCAGGCCATCGGCGCCTTTTTCGCGGTGGCCGCGCTGGCGGTCTACACGGCGCGCCGTCACCTGGCAACCATCGTCCGGCATCTTTTCGGACGGCAGCCGCTGGATGATGCAGGCGAGATGCTCTCCTACCGGAGCGCGTTCCTGCTCATGGTCGGCGCCGTGCTGGCGCTCATCTTGTGGGGGATGTGGACAAAGGTCGGCGTATTAACCGGCCTGCTCTATTTCGGCTGGATATTGACCGTGGGCTTTGCCGCCAGCAAGATCCGGGCGGAATGCGGGATGGCGCAGGGCTACTGGACGCCGTATTTCGGGATGATGCTGATCGGAGCGCTGGGCGGCATCACGGTATTCGGCACCACCGGCATGCTGGCGGCGACAATCACCAGCGGTTTCATGTGCACGTCGGTGTTCCTGTTCATGGCGCCGGTGCAGGTGGAGATAATGGAGCTTGGGCGCCGGTTCCGCGTGCGCCTGCGCGACATCGGGTACGGCCTGTTCCTCGGCCTGCTGGGCGGCATCTTCATCGGCGGGTTTGTCCTGCTCTGCTGGACCTACGGGCGCGGCGCCGGCAACCTGAAGAACAGCTGGCCGTACCTGCAATCATGGTATTTCACCCAGTACCGCACGGGCGAAGCGGCGGCGGACAAGGCCTGGTTGAACGACACCCTGGTGACGCCGGAGACGCGACCACTGGATATCGTCCATAATATCGATGCCCGGGGGCTGCTCATCGGCTTTCTCATCACCTGCGTGCTGTTCACCCTGCGCAACTTCTTCCCCCGCTTTCCCTTCCACCCCTTCGGCTACGTGCTGGCCACCTCCTATTTCGCGCGCTATGTCTGGTTCAGCATGTTCATCGCCTGGGTAATCCGTTCCCTCATACTGCGCATCGGCGGCGTTCATGCCATTCGCAAGGGGCTGATCCCCTTTGCCGTAGGCATGATCCTCGCCTGCGTGGTCGCCCTCTTCTTCAACGACGCGGTCGGCTTCTTTATGCGCGCGCGCGGCGTGCAGATGATATATAACAGGATGCCGTGACAGACCCGCGATCGCTTACACCAGGATTGCTTGTAAGCGGCAGACCGTGTTTCCCTGTATAATGATGGCACAGTGGAGAAAATCCTTTCGTGCACAAGGAGCGCGGGTTGTCGCCATTCGCCTATAATTGTGCCGGGTTGCTGCTCGTCGGCGTCGCCTTGCTGACCGTCCGGCGGCTGCGGGGAGCACGTCCTCCGAGTGTGATCGCGTTTCTGCTCATCGGCGGCACGCTGGCCTGCTTTATCGCCTTCCTTTCCCTGCTGGACTTCGGATTCGGCAGCCTGCGGCTGCTGGCGTGGGGCGTCTTCGTGCAGTTTCCGCTGTTTCTGCTGGGGGCGGCAGTGCTGCTGTACCGGCAGCAGCGCGGGCTGGCGATCTTCAGCCTCGTGGTGATGGCCGTCCTTCTGCTCATCAGCCTGGATGCCTTCCTCATCGAGCCGCACTGGCTGCAGGTGACACACCGGACGATCGTCTCACCGAAGCTGCCGCGTCCGGTGCGGGTCGCCGTGCTGGCGGATATCCAGACGGATACCCCCGGCCGTTATGAGGCACGGGTCTTTCGGGAAGTGAAAAAGGCGAAACCCGATCTGATCCTCTTCGCGGGTGATTACCTGGTCCGCGCGCCGCATGCTGGTTACGAACAGGTGATGCAGCGGTTCAACGTGATTTTACGACAAGCTGATCTCTCGGCGCCGCTGGGCATGTATGCCATCGCCGGCAACGTGGACCCGCCGGACGGCTTGCCGGCGATCTTTTCCGGCACACCGGTGAAGATCATCGAGGAAACGCAAACGCGCGACCTGGGGCCGTTGGTACTGATCGGGTTGAGCCTGCAGGATTCCTTCAATGCATCGTATAATCTGCCCAGGCAGCGGAAGTTCCACCTCGTGCTCGGTCACACCCCCAACTTCAGCCTGGGGCAGGTGGACGCCGACCTGCTGGTCGCCGGGCATACCCACGGCGGGCAGGTGCGGCTGCCGTTATACGGTCCGGTGATGACCCTGTGCAATGTGCCTCGTCAATGGGCCGCCGGGATGACGGAGATTACGCCGGGAAAGCACCTGCTCGTCTCGCGCGGCATTGGCATGGAACGCGCTGACGCGCCGCGGTTGCGGTTTCTGTGCAGGCCTGAGCTGGCGATTATCGAATTGAGGCCGAAATGATTGCTTGTTTGCTGTGAGGAAGATGTGGTACTCACCCGGCGTGGAACCGAAGTGGCGGTTATCATCCCGGTACAGTCCTATCGCCTTCTGTAGCGGTTCGGCAACGGATAGAAGATGCGTTGACGACGCGGAGTATCGCCAAGCGCATCAATCGCCTGCTCGACGCGATTCTGTATGGTCTCCGGCAATTTCAGTAATTGCTTTCGTGCGGGATTGGTGATAATGATACGGTAGCGCACGCTTTATTGACCTTCGTCTCGTATCGAGTGCAACTCGGCCTTCACTTCTTCCCAGGTGGTTCCGCCGTGCAGTGCATAATCGGCCAATGCTTCTTTCGCCGCTTCCAGATCCAGATGATCTTCCAGCGCTTCCAGCATCTTCATATCCTCGATGGGCACCACGGCAACCAGGGCTTTGCCGCGCCGCGTCAGCACGATGCGTTCTTTGCCATACGCTGCCCGATTGATGACGTCCGAAAATTGTTCGCGCGCCCGCACCGTCGATATTTTCGCCATGAGTTTTCCCCCTGAAAGAAGATTCCCGCTTAAATGTACATTTAAGCGGGAATCTCGTCAATCCTGATACGTCTTTTTATCATACCCCCGCCGTAATCACCTCCGTATCGTATACCTTCCCCATCGCCGCTACCTCGGCGCGTTGCCCGCGCGTGGTCAGCACTTCAGCGAGCTTGGCGGAGGCCTCCGTCTCGCCGTGGTTCAGCACGATGCGGGCGCGGCCCGCGGAAGCGAGCCAGGCGACCAGTCCGGATTGGTCGGCGTGGGCGCTGAAGCCGTTGATGGTGAAGGTGCGCGCGCGGACCACGATGGGCTCGTGCTCGAGGGTGATGTTCGGCGCGTGCTCGACGATGCGCCGGCCCAGCGTGCCCTGCGCCTGGTAGCCGACGAACACCACCGCCGAATCCTCGCGCCACAGGTTGTATTTCAGGTGGTGCACCACGCGGCCGCCGTTGCACATGCCGCTGCCGGCGATGATGATCACTCTGTTCAGTCCGTTGACCTGGCGTGATTGCTCCGAACTCTGCGACAATTGCAGGCCGGGGAAGCGGAAAGGATCCTGGTGCTGGATGAAGAACGCTCGCGTCTCGTCATCCAGGTCGTCCGGGTGCTGCTCGTAGATGCGGGTGATATTGATGGCGAGCGGGCTGTCCAGGTACACCGGATTGTTGGGCACTTTCCCTTCGCGGCGTAATGCGTCGAGTTGGAAAAGGATATCCTGCGTCCGCTCCAGCGCGAAGGAAGGAATGATTACATTGCCGCCGGCCTTATATGCCCAGTTGATCGCCTCTTCCAGCTCCGCCACCGATTCTTCCTCGCTGCGGTGCAGGCGGTCGCCGTAGGTGGACTCGCAGAATACCAGGTCGCACTCGACCGCGGTCTCCGGATCGGGCACTACGTTGCGTTTCGGCATGCCCACGTCGCCGGAGAAAAGCGCCGACGCGCCGCCCTCGCGAATCTCGACCGACGCCGAGCCGAGGATGTGGCCCGACTGGTGGAAAGTCACCTGCAGCCCACCCACCGCGAACGGCTGCCGGTACGGCTGCGGGCGGAAGTCGCGCAGGAGATGGATGACATCCTGTTCGTCATACAGCGCCGGCTCCGCCGGCAGACCCTGCCGGCGGTTTTTGCGCCCGTGCCGCTCGGCGTCCTCCACCTGGAGCTTCGCGGAATCCAGCAGGATGAACTGCGCCAGGTCGCAGGTCGACGCGGTGGCATACACCTTCCCGCGAAAGCCCCGTGCGTGCAGCAGCGGCAGCCGCCCGCAGTGGTCGAGGTGCGCATGCGTGAGGAACACGGCGTCGATTTCCGCCGGCTCGAAAGGAAACTTCCGGTTGTCGTGCTCCTCGTCGTCATGCCCCTGGAACATGCCGCAATCGACCAGATACTTCCCCCCGTTCGCCTCGATGAGAAAACAGGACCCCGTGACGCCGCCCGCGGCCCCCACCGGTGTGATCTTCATGGCTGCCTCCTTACCTGCTGTGAGTGTCAGTGCTCTGCTGTTCAGTATACTACATTCCCTGGGAGCGCCGGCATCTCCTGCCGGCACGATTATGTGCCCGTTCTCGGAATATAGTGCCCGTCGAGAGCTGGCCTCTCGAAAAGCGCTAGATTCGATAATAATGCGGAATAATGCAAGACAGTAACCGGTATCCCTCCGCATTATCCCCTTATTCCCCGGGCACCCGCCCGCAGCTCGTCACGCGCCCCGCGCCACCCAGCGTCAGCCCCGGGGGCGGCGGGGTGGAAGTGGCGGTAAGGTAATACAGCGCCGCATCGTGCGGCGGCAGGGTGAGCAGCAGCGATTCCACCTGGCCGGCGGGCTCGGCGCCTTCCGGGCTCCAGTGATAGGCGTAGAGCGACGGCTCGCCGGTCAGCTCCGCCAGCGGGTAGCAGCGGGTGAGCGGCGTCTCGGTGGCGTTGAAGATCAGCACCGCCCACGCGTCC
>Ga0172368_10000990_pt1 | contig 39680 bp, 30 predicted proteins | sample Lak11m_FD_114540 | JGI IMG/M metagenome (GOLD analysis project Ga0172368, IMG submission 114540) | Freshwater microbial communities from Kabuno Bay, South-Kivu, Congo - kab_022012_11m | ecosystem: Environmental > Aquatic > Freshwater > Lake | place: Democratic Republic of the Congo: South-Kivu... | reverse complement strand
GTTCTTCGTTGCTCTTTCTTTGCTTTCGTGGACGTCCCATTTGTTTACTTTTTTGTTATTGTTCTCAACACGTAAATTTACTCCTTCGAAATTTAATAGCACTCGAAAAAAAGAATTAGCCGATTTTTTTAATTTACCAACAAAATGTAATTAAACATACTATGATATATAGTTATGAAATTGTTAATTTTGCGATGCTCAATAAAAAAATTCAGCAAAAATGAAATTTATTAAAATTTACGGGGAACAAAATTCAGGAACCATTTATCTTGAATGGTTGCTGAAAAAGAATCTGGATGCTGTTTTGCTAGATTCATACGACTTTGGATGGAAACATCGCATTGCACCTTTGGAAGATGAATTAAACGATAAAATGAAGAATGAGGTGGTTTACCTATGTCTTGTAAAAAACCCGTATTCCTGGCTGATCTCAATGCACAAGAGGCCATACCATCATGAATCCCTGAAAAAACTTAGTTTTTCCGATTTCATTAAATATTCATACGGTGACTACAAAAATCCAATCATCATGTGGAATCTTAAGAATTCTTCGTATCTTAAACTTTCAGATTATGTTAAAGTACATGAAATTATAAAATATGAGGATATACTTGCAAAACCTGACGAACTGGTAATTTCTCTTTCTGATAAATACGGATTTACAAAAGATGTTTTCTTCAAAAATATTACCAACCTCCTTACAAATTCTCATGGTGTAAAGCAGCAAAAATTTCATAAAGAATATTATCTTAATGAAGAATGGAAAAGAAATCTGCGATCAGAACATATCAAACACATCAATGAATTCCTGGATAAAGAAGTAATGGCCAAACTTAATTATTCCTACCTGCAATATGTTTAGCGCTTCCGATCTGCAGCAGATCCATCAAAAGGGTTCTGATTTAGAAAGTTTGTACCGGCAAATCGAAAATTTTAAAAAGGGATTTCCTTTTGCACATCTTGATAGGGCAGCTACTATTGGCGACGGTATTATTCAGCTATCTGAACGTGAGGTCAGTCAAATGGTTTCGTATTATAATGACCATGCAACTTCCCGTAAAATTATAAAATTTGTCCCGGCTTCAGGAGCGGCAAGCAGGATGTTCCAAACCCTATTCAGTTTTCTTGAAAAGACAACAAGCTCTGAGAAAATGAAAGAGGTATTGGCGAATGATTTTGGTTTTAATTCTGTCAATAATTTTATAGCAAGGATAAAAGATTTTTCATTCTACAATGATTTACTTAAAGCTATTGCAACAGATGGAGGCAGTATAGAAAAACAACTGGCAAATAATGAATATGGTTCAATAATCGAATTTCTTTTGACCGAGAAAGGCCTGAACTACGGAAAACTTCCCAAAGGATTGCTAAAGTTTCATACCTATCCCGGCTTCGTGAGATTTTCATTTGAGGAGCATATTGTAGAAGCAGCCAGTTACGGCCGATCCCGAAATAATGTTGCTTTTATCCATTTTACAGTTTCGCCTGAACATCTGAAATTGTTCACCAGCCATGTAGAAAAAGTTAAAAAACATTATGAAGATTTGTTTGGAATAGCCCTGGACTATTCATTTTCGGTACAGAAATCTTCTACCGACACCATAGCCGTTGATCCAAATAACAATCCGTTCCGGGAAGAAGATGGCACATTGTTGTTCCGTCCGGGAGGGCACGGAGCGCTGCTTGAAAACCTTAACGACCTGGATGGGGATATTATATTTGTAAAGAACATTGATAACATTGTTCCCGACAGGCTTAGGGAGCCAACAATTACTTACAAAAAAGCTATCGGCGGACTGTTGATTAAACTTCAGTCGAAGACCATTGATTTTTTAAATGAACTCGAAAAGGGAACAACAGATGACCGGTGTAACCAGATAGCCGAATTTGCAAAAACTGAACTCTATATTACTCTTCCAGGTACATTTAAAAATTTTAGTCCTGAAAAAATGAGAGTATTTCTGATCCACTATCTCAACCGGCCAATCCGGGTTTGTGGCATGGTTAAGAACGAAGGCGAACCCGGTGGAGGGCCTTTCTGGGTCAAGAATTCCAAAGGTGAGATTTCCTTACAGATCGTTGAATCCTCGCAAATTGACTCAAAGGATACCGGTCAAATAAAGATTTTACACACGGCTACACACTTCAATCCGGTTGACCTGGTATGCGGTATTAAAAATTATAAAGGTGAGCCTTTTAATCTTATAAACTATGTTGATCCGGAAACGGGTTTTATATCTGTAAAATCGAAGAACGGGAAAACCCTGAAAGCTCAGGAACTACCAGGACTTTGGAATGGCGCTATGGCCGACTGGATCACTTTGTTCGTTGAAGTTCCCATCATAACCTTTAATCCGGTCAAAACCGTTAATGACCTTTTAAGGCCTCAGCATCAGCCTGAAGGAACACAGCACTCACCAGGCAAATAACCGGCAACCGTGACCCAAATTGTTGAACATGGATTCATTATTCTGCTAAATTGATGGCTGAATTATTTTTTAATGTGCTGGCATAATTTTACCGAATAATTTTACCTTGTATGTAGGATCAAATGATACCAGCACATCAATATATAATATAGGTAAACTAATGTCCCTTAAAAAAACTTTTTCCAATTCAAAAAAATAATTGATCTTTGCACCCCTTAAAGTAAAAAGTAATTGATTCAATTTTAAATTAGTAATTCAAATTAAAAAGTATGCCAACGAAAATTAGACTGCAGAGAAAGGGTAAAAAGGGTCAGCCTTTTTATCACATTGTAATTGCGGATGGTCGTGCACCACGGGATGGCAAATTCATCGAACGCATTGGCACATATAATCCGTTAACAAAACCGGCGGACATCAAAATGGATTTCGACCGGGCACTTTACTGGCTTCAAACAGGAGCACAGCCAACCGATACGGTAAGGGCTATCTTTTCTTATCACGGAGTACTGTATAAGAATCACCTTGCAAAAGGAATAAAAAAAGGTGCTTTAACACAGGAGCAAGCTGATGTAAAATTCAGTGATTGGCTCAAAGAAAAACGGACAAAGATCGAAAGCAAAACTAAACAGGTTGAATCGGATAAAAAAGGTGAAAGCAAAAAGCGCCTTGATGAGGAAAAAAAGGTGAATGAAGCTAGAGCAGAGGAACTTGCCAAAAAACGTGCTGCTGAACTAAAAGCTGAAGAGGCTAAAAAGCATAAAGCTGAAGAAGTTGTAGCTGAAGCTCCTGTTGAAACTCCTGTAGTTGAAGAATTAAAAGCTGAAGAGGTTGTAGCCGAAGAACCAAAGGCTGCAGAGGAAGTTGCTGAAGAACCGAAGGAAGAAAAACAGGATTAGGTATTCAACAATCATTGACTGAATAACAATTTAGTTCAGTCGTTATGTATAAGAAGGATTTTTACTTTCTTGGGAAAATAACAAAAACATCGGGTTATAAAGGTAATCTGATGTTTTTTTTTGATGTTGACGACATCGGTCCTTATCATGATCTCGGAGTTGTATTTATTGATATTTCAGGGGAACTCATACCCTTTGTCATCACAAACTTACAATTCAAAAATAACCGTAACGCTATTGTAAAACTGGAGGATATTACCACCGAAGAACAGGCGCTTGCTTTGGTGGGATATGAATTGTACCTCCCGCTTTCCTTCCTGCCTAACCTTTCCGGTAATAAATTCTATTTTCATGAAGTGACCGGATTTACCGTTTTGGATATAAACTATGGTATTATTGGTGAAATAGATCACGTTTTTGATCAGTCGGGCCATGCTATATTTGTTATTCAAGGAAATGGTAAGGAAATTCTGATTCCGGTAACCGATGAATTTATTAAGAATGTTGACAGGCTAAAAAGAACTATTGAGATAGAAACTCCGCCGGGGTTGATTGAAATTTACCTCTGATTTTGTGGAAATGAAACAGCCGTTTCAGTTTAAAAGATTCAGCATTACCGACTCCGGATGTGCAATGAAAATCGGTACTGATGCTGTGTTGTTAGGCACTTTGGCTGAGGTTAGAAAAGCAATAAATATTCTTGATATTGGAACCGGCTCCGGTGTAATTGCAATGATGTTAGCCCAAAGATCCAGCGCTCATATTGATGCCATTGACATCCACAAACCCTCCTGTGAGGATGCATTGGTGAATTTTAAAAATAGTCCCTGGCCCGGCCGCCTGAATATTCATCATACTTCATTGGAGGATTTTAGTAAGACAACAAAAACAAGGTACGATCTGATCGTCAGCAATCCGCCTTTTTTTGACAAAGGATTAAAGTCACCATCTGAGGATAAAAATATTGCAAAACACTGCGGCACTCTTTCCTACAGTAATTTATTGGAAGGGGTTAAACATTTATTGGATACACCGGGATATTTCAGTTTGATTTTACCTTATTCAGAAAGGAATAATTTTATCAGTATGGCCCTGACTCACAATCTGTTTCTTAACCGTGAGATACTGATATATCCAAAAGTGAATAAACCGGCAAACCGTATAATTTTGGAATTTTCGAAATTGAAACCTGATAAAATTCATTTTTCCGAATTGCCAGTCCGTGATTCAAACGGCTCTTTTCACGAAAAATATGATTTATTGACCAAAGAGTTTTACCTGGATTTGAAATCAGACCGAAGAGATAAATAATTATCATCCCACAGGGAACTCTATATTAAAATTGAAGTTTAGCTGCGGTTGCATCCCATAAAAACTGCAAATAACAATAAAAAAATTATTTATCTTCGCCGCCGTTTTACAAATAAAATTAAATGTATATGAGAAAAATTACATTGACGATGTTGCTGTTTTCAATGGCAACTTTAAGTTTATGGGCCGGCGGCTACCAGGTAAGGCTTCAGGGACAGAAGCAGACCGGAATCGGCCTTATCGGAACACCATTTGCCTTTGGAGCAAGTAGTATTTTTTATAATCCTGGTTCTTTGTCGTTCATGAAAGAGGAATACAGTTTTTCGGGTGGCCTCAGCGCTATCAATTCCAATGTCATTTTCAGAGAAAAGGACTCGGATTATATTGCCAGAACAAATAATAAACTATCAACACCATTCTATTTTTATGGAGCGGCAAAAGTCATTGATGATTTAAGCGTCGGTGTTGGCGTTTATACGCCCTTTGGGAGCTCTACAACCTGGGACGACGAATGGAACGGACGTTATCTGATCCAGAATATTGCCCTTTCAGCCATTTTCATTCAACCCACAGTTTCTTACAAAATAAAAGATATATTTGGCATTGGAGCAGGATTGAGCATTGTACTTGGAAGTGTGGACCTTAATCAAAAACTGCCGGCACCGGTAAACGGAGAAGTGAATCTGAACGGAAAGAGCACTGCTTTTGGTTTCAATATTGGCGGATATTTCAGGCCAACTGAAAAATTCAATATTGGAATTGATTACAGATCGAATGTGAATATGAAGGTTGAAGACGGAGATACAAAATTCACCAATATTCCCACAGCTCTTGCAAGCGATTTTCCGCCAACCGGAAAGTTCAATGCTGAATTACCGCTTCCTGCCAATCTTGATTTCGGATTATCATATCAGCTAACAGAAAAATTTTTACTGGCGGCAGAAATGAATTATGTATTTTGGTCGGCTTATGATTCCCTGATCATTGATTTCAAAGAGAATAACGAGACTCTTGAAGATTCACGGAATCCACGGGAATACAGTAACAGCTTAATATTCCGGCTTGGCGGGGAGTACAAATTCAGCGAAAAATTAATTGCCCGTGCAGGAGTTTATTATGATCCGACTCCAACCAATGAGGACTATTTCACTCCTGAAACTGTAAGCCTGGATCAGTTCGCATTTACTCTCGGATTGTCATATATGCCGGTTAAAGGTTTGAGTATAGATTTGTCTTACCTGCAGCTTGAGGGCCTGGAATCAGACAAAAATTACTCACCTGAAAATTTTGCCGGTACTTATAAAACCAGAGCTTTTATTCCCGGAATCGGTTTAAGTTATAATTTCTAATCTTTAATTTTGAAATTTATGAAATACAGATATATATTATTTATTGGCCTTGCTGTTATGCTTTTTGGCTGTCAGCCTGAACTCGATGATTTCAGCATATCAAAGGGAAGCGCTGATTTTTCAACCTATGTTGCACTGGGAAATTCACTGACTGCCGGTTATGCCGACGGCTCACTTTACAGAACATCACAATTAAATTCATATCCCTCCATCATTGCAGAACAATTTAAAAAAGCCGGAGGGGGTGATTTTGTTCAACCACTTATGAATGGCGAATATGGAATTTTACCCGGCAAATTAAAGTTGGGTTATTCAACCGACTGCCTCGGAACAACGGGCTTATCGCCTTTACCAAGCAACGGAGCCCTTGATGCCATTACACCGCTTGGTTACCAGGTCAATAATCTGGGCGTACCCGGCGCAAAATCATTTCATCTTTTAGCACAGGGTTATGGAGATATGGCTGGTATCGGAGTATATGCCAATCCCTATTATGCAAGGTTTGCAAGCAGCGCTTTGTCAACTGTTGTGGGTGATGCCATTGCTATGCTGCCTACATTTTACACGCTCTGGATAGGAAATAATGATGTACTTTATTATGCAATTGCAGGTGGCGTTGGTGATACCATTACCGGTCAGTCAACTTTTACATTTGCTATGAATACCATTGTTATGGGACTTGCCTCTACCGGTGCGAAAGGCGCTATTGCAAATATTCCGGATATCACGGGCATACCATTTTTCACAACTATTCCCTCAAATGGTTATGTGGTATCACAAAATCAGGCTGACTCCCTTAACTTGTTTTTAGGTGGTTTTGGATTCCATTATGAAGCGGGTCCAAATTATTTTATAATTGAGGATGCCAGTGCTCAACTTGGATTCAGGCAAATGGTTGCCGGAGAACTGCTGTTACTGACTTTACCGCAGGATTCACTTAAATGCGCTTACTGGGGCGGTTTTAATCCAATACTCCAGGTACCTGTTGCAATTCCCGGACAATATGTTTTGACCAATGACGAAATTATAAACATTGAAAATGCAGTTGAGGGTTATAACGCAACCATTGAATCACTTGCTAATCAATATGGCCTCGCTTATATTGATATGAATTCTAAAATGCAGGATTTAAACCTTGGAATTATAACAAACGGAGTCACTCTCAATGCTGAATTTGTTACCGGAAATGCTTTCTCGCTCGATGGCATTCATCTCACTCCAATGGGATATGCATATGTTGCAAACGAATTTATAAGAGGAATCAATTCAAAGTTCGGATCAACATTACCCGTGGTAAGCTTAACGGATTATCAATCGGTAATACTTCCATAAACATTTTTCCGGCAATTGAGACTGCCTTAAAAGTCAGAAATCGTTGTCACATTGAGACTGTCGAAATAGGTATTGTGCTGAAAATAAATAATACTTCGACAGGCTCAATATGGCTGCGGAATCGGAAAAGGCTTTTGAGACAGCCTCAAACCGGCTGAATATAATTAATCCTGCGATGCCTGAACTGATCTTCGCTACCAACAATCTTCACAAGCTTCAGGAAATTCAACAAGCTGTTGGCAATAAAATCAACATACTTTCCCTCAAAGACATCGGCTGTGATGAAGATATACCTGAGACCTCTCCAACACTTGAAGGAAATGCGTCGTTAAAATCCCGGTACATTTATAATCAGTTCCAAAAAAACTGCTTTGCTGACGATACCGGCCTGGAGGTTGAAGCTCTAAATGGCAGACCGGGAGTACATTCTGCCCGCTATGCCGGACCAGGCCATGATCATCAGAAGAACATCGAAAAATTATTGGCTGAATTACAAGGCATCGTTAATCGGAAAGCCAGATTCCGTACCGTGATCTCATTAATAATGAATGGAACTGAAATTATTTTCGAAGGAATAGCAAACGGAAATATTTCAGATCATAAACATGGTGATAGGGGATTTGGTTATGATCCGATCTTCATTCCTGATGGTTACCAAAAATCGTTTGCCGAAATGGATTTGGATGAAAAAAATATTATCAGCCATCGTGGAATCGCTTTACAAAAATTAATGAATTACCTAAAAAGCTTTGAGCAATAAGCTTATTATTTAACATTCACTTCTTATCAAGTCAAGTATTTTATCAGTTTCGTCCGGATGAAACCAGTGAATGGCTGGATCTTTTTTAAACCAGGTCAGTTGCCGCTTTGCGTAACGTTTGGTGCTGGTTTTTATTTGCACGATTGCCTCCTTCAGAGTAATCCTTTCATCAAGAAAATCAAAAAGCTCCTTATAGCCAACAGTATTTAAAGCATTCAAATCTCTGTAAGGCTGAAGCCCTTTCACCTCCTGCAAAAGTCCCTGCGACATCATCAAGTCCACACGATCTTCAATTCTTTTGTACAATTCCTCCCTCGGCAGGTTCAGTCCTATTTTAATTGTTCGAAAACTACGGGTTTTGGCCTGGTTCTTTCTTAATGCCGAATAGGATTTACCCGTTATTATACAAACTTCAAGCGCACGAAGGATTCGGTTCGGATTGTTCAGGTCAACTTTCCCGTAATAATCAGGATCAAGAGTCTTCAATTTTAGTTTCAGCGGTTCAATACCATCCTTTTTAAAGTTGTTCTTCAACTCATTTCTTAATTCTGGATCGGCATCCGGAAGATCGTCTATGCCTTTGCAAACAGCATCTATATACAAACCTGAACCACCCGTCATAACAGCGATAGGATGTTCCCGGAACCAGGAATCCAACCATAGTATAACTTCCTGTTCAAACCTTGAAATATTATAATATTCATGAACAGAAAGATGCCCCGCAAAGTGGTGATGAACAACCATCAACTCTTCCGCAGATGGTGAAGCCACCCCGATTTTCAACTCTTTATATATTTGTCTTGAGTCAGCCGAAATTATTTCTGACTGCAATGCTTTGGCTATCTGTATTGAAACTTTTGTTTTACCCACTGCTGTTGGGCCACAGATAACAACCAAAATATTTTTCAGGGATTTTTCCAATTTATAATATATTCTGAATAAGCAATCTTTATGTAACACTCAATTGGTACAAAGCGTTAAGAAACAAATGCTTGCCACAGATTCCACCGACAGCACAGATTAGGCTATATTCATTTTACTCAATCCCACCTTCTTCGGGACAACCTCAGGTAGTTTTAAATCTGTGTGAATTTGTGAAATCTGTGGCAAAAATGGCATATTGAGGAGCTGAGTAGTTACAACTTTTTAGTATTCAGCCTTAATTCATAATAAATTCATTGCCCTCAGTATCTTCCTTTATGTCGAAAGTGTCATCGAGCAAATCGGTGTAATCGTCAACTAAGGGTTGTACTGATTCTTCATCATCATCAATGATAGGCTGAGGTACGACAGGCTGTTCAAGTTCTCCTTTTTTAAGGGTGCAGCGGGGATAAACCAATTCATCCTTCTGAATATGAACGCTGAGCAATTCAATATAAAAAGTTCGTAGGTTCAGGAAATCATACTCGTACAATAATCGCTGATGCGGATCATCAATGAAGTTCCTTATGAGCGAATCCTTCATAATTGATGTTTCTTCAAAGGGCTTGTTTTTCTCATCAGGATATTCTTCGTTGAGCATATCAATCAGCGTAATCTCCTTTTCCTTGTTCCATTTTTGATCGCAAACATGAAAGGAAGCAAGTTCCTCTCCGTTCAAATTTGTACACTGCGAAATGATATTATGAAAATCGAGAAATGACTGGTTTGCCTGTATTTCTATATCCCTTACAAAATCATCGTTTGTATCTGACAGCAATCTGAATTTATACACATGCATTGTTCAACCCGTTTGATAATTTGCAATAAAAATAAAAAAAATATTAATTAAAAAACTATTTTTCCCACCTGATCCATTATTTATCTGAAATTTTTATGTTTTTTCAGTAGCAGCCTCAAGTCCCGATTTACGACCACATTCCAGCATATAGGCAAATGCTTCTTCAAAGTTGTTACGGATATGCCCATCAAGGATCGCTTCCCGGATGGCTGTTTTTATCTCACCGACAACTTTTCCCGGTTTGATATTGAAAGTTTTCATGATCAATTCACCTGAAACAGGAGGCTGCCAGTTGCGCAGCCTGTCTTTTTTCTCAATATCCACCATTTTACTCCTGACAAGCTTAAAATTATTAAGATACCTGCTCACCTTTATCTCATTTTTAGAAGTGATGTCGGCCTCGCATAACATCATCAGATCATCAATATCATCATCTGCATCAAAGAGCAGCCGGCGTATGGCCGAATCAGTAACATAATTTTCCGCCAGGATGATTGGCCTCAAATGCAGCATCACGATTTTCTGAACATATTTCATCCTTTCATCCATAGGCAACCTTAGCCGTTTGAAAATCATGGGAACCATTTTGGCTCCAAGAAACTCGTGTCCATGAAAGGACCACCCCGTTTTACCGTCGAATTTTTTTGTAGCCGGCTTGGCAATATCATGCAGCAGGGCCGACCACCTGAGCCAAAGGCTGTCGGAAACAAGGGCAAGATTATCGAGTACTTTCAGGGTATGGTAGAAATTATCCTTATGGCCTTTCCCATTCATTGTTTCAACCCCTTTTAATGCCTGTAATTGCGGAAAGATCAACTGAAGCAGGCCAGACCTTTCAAGTAAAATAAAACCAATAGAGGGTTCGGGTGCGAGGATTATTTTGTTCAGTTCATCGGTTATCCTTTCCATCGAAACGATCTTTATTCTTTCAACATTCCTTGTGATTGCATTAAAGGTAATGTCGTTAATTGCAAAGTCAAGCTGGGCGGCAAACCTGATGGCTCTCATCATCCTTAAGGGATCGTCAGAAAAAGTCAGATCAGGATCGAGGGGAGTCCTTATTATTTTTTCATCAAGGTCGTTCACACCGTTAAAAGGATCAAGCAATGCTCCGTAATCTTTCTTATTCAGGCTTATTGCCAAAGAATTAACAGTAAAATCCCGCCGGTTCTGATCATCCTCTAATGTCCCATTCTCAACCGCCGGCTTCCTTGAGTCGCGGTTGTATGATTCCTTGCGGGCGCCGACAAATTCAACTTGCCATACATCATCGCTATGATAATTTACCATTGCCGTCCCATAATTTTTAAAGACCGTTACTTTTGTTCTCTTTCGGATTTTATCTGCGAAAATCCGAGCAAGCTTTATTCCACTTCCAACCACGACAATATCTATATCGGTGCATTTACGGCCCAGGATCGAATCCCTGACATAACCTCCCACGATATATGCCGGGCAATTTAATTCAGCAACTGCATCAGTTAAAAGCTTAAAAACGGGTCCTTTAATAAATTCTGTCAATCAATTTTTTTTGCAAAATTACCATTAATCATGGGATTTTAAAATGTAAAACGAGAGGAAGAGGTTTCAAAATAATTCAGAAAATCCCGCTATGATTTATTCTGTTTATTTCGAAAAAGAAATTACAATAATAACTTGACTTTTATTATTTGTATATATTTGCGTGGGAAAATTATTAATATTCACAATCGAAAGAGCATGGAAGAGTTTGAAAACAAAGAACAAAGCAGTGTCAGAGAAGAAATCTTTTCAAGGACTGTAAGGGCGGGAAAAAGAACGTATTTCTTTGATGTAAAAGCGACAAAGTCGGATGAGCAGTACCTTACGATTACCGAAAGTAAGCGTAAATTTAACAATGACCAGGGTAAATTTTTCTATGAAAAACACAAGCTTTTTCTTTACAAGGAGGATTTTGAAAAGTTTGCCAGCGGATTAAATGCCGCAATTGAATTTATTCAAACCGGAGTGGCGCCTGAAGATCCTGACGCACAACCGGTGACGGAAACGCCTGATGAACCCGCGACCGACATTGAATTCGAAAGCCTCGGTAATGTGAGCAGCGCTGAAGACCATGTTGCCGCTAGTGAAACGAAAGAATAGTTTCAGAGGATTGATATTGTTTGGTATCCTCTGATTTTTGCTGTGGCCTGTTTAGATGGAAAAGATTTCATTGGATAATTAATTCTCCAGCGATCCGAAGTCATGCTACAGCCACTTATTGTTCACTCAACAATTTAACCATTTAGCCTGCTGCCACTGCTCCGGCCGCTGCCGCAAATTCTTACCTCCTCACAAACCTAACCGTCCCTGCCACCTTCCCCTTGCTCTTCACCACCACAAAGTATAATCCTTTTACCCAACTGACGTGTTCAATTTTTATCTCCTGCCTGCAAGAAATACGCAAGTCGGCGACCAGTAACCTGCCACTTAAATAGAAATCCTGTTCCTCTCCTTTATTTACTGCACCACAAACCTTTTGACCTTTCCGAAATTATCTGTCCCAAGCCTCAATAAATAGACTCCCTTCGGCGCATACGACATATCGAAATCGTAGCGGTAGGTACCATTCAGACCCGTAACCCTGTTCTGAATAACAGTTTGCCCCTGAATATTATGAACGGAGACAATCAAAGTTTCAGTTATATATTTGGCGCTGAAACTAACCTCAAACCGGTTATTTCCTTCATTTATCAGGCTAAGCTCATTGGTTTCCTGTGCATTGGGACCAATACCTATGCCTAATATAACATTGACCACATAATCCTCCGTTTCTCCGAACATCGTTGCTTCGCAGGGATCGGAAGGCACACTCGCATTGTAATTGGCTTTAGCTCTGAGAAGATGCTCACCGAGGTTTGCATTGTCGGGAACCGTGAGTGGCATGGTTTCGGTGTAAGTTCCGGCAACCTGTCCCGGGGCAATTATATAATCATTAACCACTATCTCATTCTCCTCAAAACTGAAATTGTCGTTAAGATCAATCCAAACCTTTATATAAACATTCCCATAACCCGTAGTGATGGTTAAATTGTGTACCGTACCCTCTTCCAGATCTGTTGACATATTGGTGTAATTCCCGTATCCGTTCGGGTCGCAGCCTGTGAAGTTGCTGATGGTCCCCAATTGGAAATCAAAGATACCCACACCCTGTGCGCACAACAGTTCGGGTTGGCATAAGCTGTTGATGATGGTCGCCGTGGTTGTGTCGTTGGCGGTATTGGGGTCACCCGGCAATGAAGTAGTGACCTTTAACTCATGATAACCGATTACTGAGAGGTCGGCTGTGGTGGTGAAAGAATAATCCAGCGTTGATTCCATCGCAAGAGGGCCGCTTACCTGTTCGGTAACCGGAGCGCCTTCGTCAAGGATAAAGGTCACATCAAAATTTGACTGTGTTAATGCGCCAAAGTTCCCGATGGTCACGGTCACTGTTTCAGTTGAGGACAAATAGGTTCCTGAAACCGGCGCTATGATGGCGTTTACGCCGATATCGTTTGCAAACAAATGTGTAACCTGTTTGGAAAGGGTATCATTTTCAATGTTTTGATCCGCCGCAAGCATGGTACTCGTCCTGATCATATAAGTTGTTCCGGGAGTCGAAAAATCACCGGGAGTTAAAAAGGTATATTGAACATCCGTATTGCTTGCCAGGTTTCCTGTAAAGGTTTCATTAACCACAGTCCCATCGTCAATCTGGTAACTTACCGGGATTGAAACCTGGGCGGCAACTCCGTAATTCCTGATGGTAACTGTAACCGGTTCTGCATTACTAAGAATACCGTTTGCCGGCGCGTCAATGCTCACGATTCCCACGTCGTTGGCCAGATCGGGTGCCAGTTTAAAAACGCCCACCTGGTCTTTCCTCGGCCCGCCGTTGAAATATTCTCCGATAGACCAGAATGTGAGGTCATCAAGGGGATCAATGGTCATTTGGGAATAATCGCCATAGCGGTTCGAAGGATCGGACACCGTACCTTCTGCAATGCTTTCCTCTTCAATGGTCATTACGTTAAGAGGATCGGTTGAATAACGTCCGGTATATCGCAGCGAAGGATGATGGGTATTGCTCACTATTGTGTAAGCCAATGCAATATTGCCGTTGGCATCCATACACATATTGCCTGAGAAAGCGCTGTGTCCTTCAGGTTGTGAATAGGTTCCTTCCTGGTAAATTACCCAGGGATCGCCATCATTTGTCTGTCTTAATTCGTACCAGCGTATCCCGGCATGGTTATCGGCTCCTGTGAGATCCACCACAAAATTCAATACGGTTGAGTTGTGATCCGAAAACCTGCGGTATTGGGTCATATACATGATGGTGGCCTGTAAAGCATCTATATCAGGACCTGATGGCTGGGGAAGGTTCGAAAAAGAACCTCCGTCAAAAAGCCCATCAAATGGAGTTGTATTGATGATCTGCGGGTTTGAAATCGTGGAGTTATCAGGAGTCACCCAATCCACGTTGATTGTCCATATTTTCAGATGATCAGTATTGACCCCGTTCCAAACATCATCCTGCAAATAAATAATGGGTGCATCGCCTGGCGGCGGCATCACGTTTCCTGTGACATTAAAACCCAGAGGACTGTAAAATCCGCTGGTGACAATGGTTGGCAACGGAAATCCAACCATCTGGGCATCGGGATTACCAACCAGCATTTCATCGCGTTCGATGGCAAATACCACCTCGCTGAAACCGGCGCTACCCGAATTTTTATTGGCAGTGATATAATATCCATCCGACCAAAGGGAAAATTTTGGGTAGTCGGGAAATGAATTGGTCTGGAAGAAATAGGTGTACCAGCCACTGTTTACCGGATCGGGCCCTTGACTAATTGCGACGAGGAAACCGTTTAAAAAAGTAAATTCTGTAATTATAAAGCGGTCGGCAATCTGATCGTACATCACGATGGGATCGCCTGCCGTTTCTCCCGGGAAAATGGTGGCAAGCGAGGCAGCCGGTGTGAGCGGATTTCCGAGCTTATCCCAGATTCTGAAGGATGAATTCCAGGCATTTACAAAGTGGTTGGGGCCTACTGCTCCTGTAGGATCGGTCGGAGTTGAATTCGCTGACGCTGCCTGAAAAGTGAAAATCGGGTCCTTGCCCTTGATTTTGCTTACTTTGTTTTGATACAGCCACAAAGGGTCGTTACCTTTAGGAAAACCTTTGCCGGGAACAGCTTTGTTCGCATCCCTGTGTTTGGGATTATATTCCTTACTGATATTTTCGGCTTCAATAAATTCACCGGAAGCTATTTGCGCTGCAATGGATGGGATTTCCATCATGAACTCAGCCTTTGTAACTAAAGTAGCTTTTTGGGATGGTAAAGCCTGCTGGCCCGAAACTGTTGAATTATAAACTGTAAGCAAAAGCAGGGCTGAAGTAAAAATTATTTTCATGTGTTGGATGTTTTTGAATAAGGACAATTTTTTTTTTAAATCAGGTGTATGAACACACCTTTGTTAGCACCAATTTTACTGCTAATTTAACATTTAAATCAGGAAATTGTTTTCAATCCTGAAAACTTCAGCAAGTTTTCCGGCCAGAGTCATTTTCACATGTTCTATATCGGCTTCTTTACCAAGTTCTTTTTGCACCGAGGTAACTCCCTTATCTGTGAATCCGCAGGGATTTATGTAGCCATAGTAATCAAGATTGGTGTTCACATTAAATGCAAAGCCGTGCATGGTTACCGAGCGGCTGACCTTTACTCCGATGGCGCAAATCTTTCTTGTCTTTGACGGATTGTCAACATCCAGCCACACTCCTGTTGATCCCGGCAGCCGTTCAACCTTTATGGCAAAATCAGCCAGTGTTTTGATGATCGCTTCTTCCAGATTGTGAATATATTGTTTTACGCCCAGTTTAAACGTTTCAAGGTCGAATATGGGATAACCTACAATTTGACCGGGCCCGTGATAGGTAATATCTCCTCCCCTATCGGTTTTGAAAAATGAGGTGCCCCTGCTTTTCAGAAAATCTTCATTCACCAGCAGGTTGTTGGCTTTGCCGCTTCTGCCAAGAGTGTAAACATGCGGATGTTCGCAGAACAAAAGGTAATTATTGATAGGCGTGTGTTCAAATAAAGGCAGCCCTGAGTTTTTTTGTTTGATTTCCTGAATCTCCCTGTTTAGTTTTCCCTGGTAATCCCATGCTTCCGAATAACCGACCAATCCCAAATCCTTATAAATGACGTTTTTAATCACCTCCATATAATTTATTCAATCTGAATTTGCCCTGCAATTGATCTATATTTTCGATTTAATTCCAATGGTAACTTCAAAAAAGCAAAGTTAGTATTTCAATTAAATACTGTTACCAAGGCTTTTATATAACAGAAATTTTCACAATTTAAAATGTATATCCACTTTACCTTTATCCTTTGAATCCACTCCGAAAAGTAAATATTATGCCACAAAAGCTCAAAAACACAAAATAGCACCAAAACTTATGGTTGATTTTCAAACTTTTGTAGGATTTAGAGATTTGGTGTTTTAGTGGCATTCTTCATTTTGTCATTTTTCGGAGTGAAATCTACTTTTATATTTTAACTTTTTCCTTTTATCTTTTATCTTTTTTCTCCCTCCCTGTAACATTCATTTTTTTTTGAGGTCTTAGGATTAAACATTTTGCAAATTGGAAGCTGCCAATAAAAATATCCATCAGGAATTAATTGACAAATGCCGTGAAAACGACAGGAAGGCGCAGCTTGAAATCTACAAACTCTACTACAAACCGATGTATAACACAAGCCTCAGAATATTGAACCACGAAGCAGAAGCTGAAGATGTGATGCAGGAATCTTTTCTGGATGCTTTTCGCAAAATCAATGATTACAAGGGTGAGGGTAGCTTCGGTGGCTGGCTCAAAAGGATCGTAGTGAATAACTCCCTGGACATTATCAGGAAAAGAAAAGAAATACTGCCACTTGAGGACAGCTATTATCAAAATGCAGACATTACAGCAACCACGGATGAAACTATCGCTGCGGCAGCCACCGAGAACGTGGAATACCGGGTAGAGGAGATCAGAAAAGCAATACCACTATTGGCTGAAGAACACAGGGTAATCCTATCACTTTTCCTTTTCGAAGGTTACGACCATGATGAAATTGCATATATACTGAAAATAACGAACAATGCTTCACGAACCCGTTTTTCAAGGGCTAAAGCGAAGCTATTAAAAATATTGTCGGATCAGCGTTCGATAAAAATGTTTCATCCGAATTAAAAAAATATACAAATGCCAATAATAGACGACATCATCAAAAAAAACCGTGAAGCCTTCAATAACAGTGAGCCTGAAACCGGCCACATCGAAAGGTTCCTGGATAAACTTGAAGCAGTTGAACCTGTCGGAAAAGAAGGCTGGTTTCAACGTTATAATATCGTCGTAAAGATAGCCGCTGCCGTCCTGATTTTTATTGGAATCACCGCAATAATATATACTGACTCATTTTCAAACCTGAGAAATAACCTTACAGCAAAATTATTCAACACCAAAATACCACAGGAACTTGCAGAAGTGATGCAGTATTACAATGTGGTCACCGATAAAAAGATGACCCAGATCGGCCAGCTTGCTGTGTCGGAAGATGAAGCGAAAAGAGTAAAGGAAAAAGCTGATATCGAATTGAAAATCCTTGACGAAAGCAACAATGATCTCGAAAAAGAATATCAACTGAATCCCGGTAATGAACGAATAATGAATGCTCTGATGCTCAACCAAAGGAAAAGAGCTGAAATTCTGGATAAGATACTAACTACAATGAAGCAGATAAATTAAAATTATTTTTTTATGAAAACGCTAAACCGGAGTCTTTTAATTGGAATACTGACAGTCGTTATAAGTACACAGCTTTCAGCAACGGATGAGTTTACAAAAAAGATCAGTAAAACTTTTGATGTAAACAGAGATGCAACCCTGTCAGTGAAAAACAAATTCGGCAAAGTTCATTGCGAGAACTGGGACAACAATACCATTTCAATCGAGGTGACCATAACTGTACAGGCCGCCAATGAAGAAAAAGCAAAAAAATATTTTGACCGGGTCAGCATTGATTTTTCAGGAACCAGCAGCCTTGTCAGTGCAGTCACGTCTATGGACAGCGATATGTTTGGCCATAACAGTTGCGAAATCAGCATCGACTATATGATCAATATGCCGAAAACGATCAATATTGACATAACCAATAAGTTCGGTGACATCATACTTGCCGAGGTAAACGGTACATCCAGAATTGACCTGGGTTACGGATCGGTAAATGCAAAAAGATTAATGGGAAATACAAATAACCTTGATATTCAATTCAGCGAAGGTTATATCGGATATGTGAAAAGTGCAACCATTGATTTGAAATACTCCGAGTTTACCATTGACGAGGCGAATGACCTGACAGGTGAATCCAAGTTCTCGGAACTCGATATCGGGAAAATTGATATCCTTACTCTTGAAACGGGATATGATGATGATTTCATTGAATCGGTCCGCAACCTGGATATGGAAGCCGACTTCTCCGATGTGGAGGTACGCTTTCTGACTGAAACCCTTACTGCGAGCTTTGATTATGGAGGTCTGAAGGTGAAGGAAGTCGCAAGAAATTTCAAATTAATTGATATAACCAACAGTTTTTCAGAAGCAAATATCGGCTTCAATCCTGAAGCGAGTTTCAGGTTGAATGCTACCGTTAAAATGGGTGATCTTTCATACCCTTCGACCAATGTAAAGGTTACTGTCACAGAATTGTCATATACCTCCAATAAATATGAAGGCGTGGTCGGGAGTAATTCCGATACCGGTTCAAAAGTTATGATAGACTCGGGGAATTCAGGGATTACGTTGTATTACCGGTAAGACTTTTGGGAAATCAGGTACTTAAGGTGCGCTAAAGTTTGGAGTACTTAAAGTACTTCGGGCACCCAAGGCACTTTAGACACTCAGGACACTTTAAATTTAAACATAAAACAATCAACATCATGAAAACATCAAAAATCAGACAAGTTGCAGGATTTGGGTTAATCCTGACTTTATTGCTCACATTAAATTCAGGTTGCTCCTATGCTTTTAATGGTATAAAAGGCAATGGCAATGTGGTTAAACAAACCAGAGAATTATCGTCCTTCACAGCCCTTGAAGTCGGAGGGGCTTTTCATGTGGTACTTACGCAGGGTGATAAAGAATCGGTTGTTGTGGAAACGGATGAAAACCTGATTGAATTTATCGTTACCGAGGTTCGCGGAAAATCGCTTGTGATTAGAACCAGTGAGGAAATCCACAATTCAAAAGTGCTGAACATTTATCTTACCTTCATAACCCTTGATGAAATGGAGGTTAGCGGCGCCTGCAAGCTCTCAGGTGAAGACAAACTTTCTTTTTCAGAACTTGAACTTGAATGCAGCGGTGCATCGGATATAATTCTTAAAATGACTGCCACCGATCTCAACCTTGATTTAAGCGGAGCCAGCCAGATCAATCTTTTCGGTACTGCAAATTCTGTTAATCTTGACCTTTCCGGCGCTTCTGACCTTGAAGCTTTTGAACTGGAAGCTGACAAATACAGTGCAGATATCAGCGGTGCGTCTTCTGCTGAGATTTTCGTAAAGACCGAACTGACTTCGGATGTATCAGGAGCTGCCAGTTTAAAATACAAAGGTGATCCGTCAACCGCAAATAATGATGTATCAGGCGCTGCCAGTGTGAAAAAGTACTAAAGCAGGGAGCAGTGTTCATATTTTTGGTAATATGCGATTTCAAATGTAGAAAAAATCTTCGATTATATAAAGATCATAAATTATTCCATTTAAAAATTGAGAAGCTATATCAAATCTGGATAGGAATTGACCTTTTATTGCTCGACCCTGTGTATTTTCCTGTATAGAACAAGATTTCTGTGAATTACATCAAAAAGCTGCTGCTTGTTGTAGGGTTTAGATATATAATCGTCACAACCGCATGCAAGGCATTTATCCTTTTCGTCGGACATTGCATAGGCGGTTTGTGCAATAATGGGTACTGAATCGGATATTTTTTTGATTTCACGGGTAGCGCCGTAGCCATCCAGTCCCTGAATTTTTATATCCATTAATATCAGATCAATCAGATGTTGATTTTCTTTGAATTTTTCAATAGTGCCTTCACCGTCGGTAGTATGAATTATATTAATATTCCACTTGCTCAGGAAGCTTTCGATCAGCATAAAATTCGATATTTCATCTTCTACTACTAAAACAGTTTTCCCTGATAAATCGGAAGGATCTGAATCAGTCACCGGATTTATAAAAATTGTACGATCTGCCTCAACCGGGCGATAGGGCAGGGTAAAATAAAATACCGATCCTGAACCAGGCGTTGATTCAACCCACATTTCACCTCCCATCAGTCCTGTAAGCTTTTTCGAAATGGCAAGTCCCAAACCTGTGCCTTCATAATTTCTTGTGTAGGTTTCTTCGACTTGTCGGAACCTGAGGAAAATTATTTCCTGTTTGTCCTTTGGTATTCCGATACCGGTGTCTTTTACATAAAACCTTATTTGTCCGGGCAATTTCATATCAAAACCGTATTCAATGTAACCCGTATCCGTGAACTTAATGGCATTGTTTACGAGGTTGGTTACAATCTGCTTCAATCTTATCGGATCAGTATGTACCAGCAGACCGGAGCCATTGATTCCTGCTGTAATACGCAATTCCACATTGGTTTTATCCCTTTTCTTTAATTGCTCAAAAAAGGTTGGAAAGAGTTCTTTGATGATTGAATTAACATTACAGGCTTCTTCTGCAATTCTCAACTGTCCGGCTTCTATCCTCGAAATATCAATAATATCGTTGATCAGGTTCAGCAAGGTGCTTCCCCCGGCAGTAATATGGTCAAGGTACAGTCTCCTCGTTTCAAGGTCAAGATCGGAATCCTTTAGCAAATCGGAAAACCCAACGATAGAATTTACAGGAGTCCTTATTTCATGCGACATATTTGCCAGGAAGGCGGTTTTAAGCTTATCGGCTTCCTCTGCTTTAATTTGGGCTTTTTTCCTTTCTTCCACTTCTTTTTTAAGTTCAAGAGTTTTTAAGTCCACCAGCTTTTCTAACCTGATTTTCTGCGCTTTAATGGATCTGAGTCTCCACCGGAAAATGAGATATACCGAACCGATGACAAAAACGATTACACTGACCCGGAACCATGCAGTTTGCCAGAACGGTGGAAATACTGTAAAAGAAAGAGTTGCCGGTTGCTCATCCCAAATACCGTCATTGTTGGCAGCCATCACTTTAAAAACATAGTCCCCCGGGGGGATATTCGTATAAGTCGCAACGGTTGACTTAGTGATAGGATTCCAGCCTTCATCGAAGTTTTCGAGCAAATACCTGTAGGTTACCTTGTCGGAGGCCACATGACTGATGCCGACATAATTAAAAGTTAAATGGTTACTTCGGTATTTAAAGTTCATATATAGTGGTAGTCCGCTGTAACTATTGATGCTGTCGGAAAAATTCGAATAATCAATAGGATTAAAAAATAGCCTGATGTCTTCGATTACCGTTACCGGAGGAACCATATTTTGCTTGTCAAGTGAAGGATCGAAGCGGATTAGGCCATTGATGGTTCCGAACCAGAGAATTCCGTCGCTGTCTTTGAAAATCGAGTTTTGATTATTTTCAATCCCGAGAAAACCATCGCTTTTTCCGTAATGTCTGAAGGTTTCCGAATCCGGGTCAAACCGGTCAATACCGGAGTTGGTTCCTATCCACACAAAATCATTATCATCACAAACGATACTAAAAGGATTGTCGGAACTTAATCCGTCTTTGATCCCATAGTTTGTGAATTTTTCACCATCAAACTTATAAACTCCATCCCCGATTGACCCGATCCAGATATTGTTTTTGCTGTCATTTGTAATGGCTCCCGGACTCTGGTTATTAAGACCGTCCTGTTTACCGAAATTAACAAAAGTTTTTCCGTCATACTTTGTAACGCCTCCATCATCGCTGCCGAACCAGAGGTTACCTAAAAGATCCCTGTGTATGATCCAGAAACGGTTGCTGCAAAGGCCGTCTTCTTTTGTGAAAGATTGGAATTTTTCAGGCTTGCCATCTTTTGGGTACGTATAGCGGAATGGATGGTTAAACACAGATGCAAACCAAATATTCCCGTCAATATCTTCATTAATTGTTATCACAGATTGATCACTTATTCCTTCAATCTTTGCAAATTTTTTCACTGTCCCGTTCTTCGGATCGTATCGAAGTAAGGGATAATGATATACATCTCCCAGCCATATCATTCCTCGTGAATCTTCAAAGATGACGCTTATCGGGTAGGTCGGAATATTATACTTCTCAGAAAAATTAATAAATTTTTTGCCATCAAAAACAGAAGTTCCCCCGTCGGTTGCTACCCATAAGTTACCTGATTTGTCTTTAAGAACCGAACAGATCACGTTATTAAGCAATCCGCTTTTCTCGCTATACACAATAAATTTATCGCCTGTATATTTAAATACTCCATGATTCATTGTGCCTATCCAGACATTATTGTCAGTATCAGGAAATATACTATTTGTCTGGTTATTATTATATCCGGCTTCCCTGTAATTAAAATCATATTTTCCGTCCTCAAACTTATAAATACCATTATCATAACATCCCCAGATTGTTTTGGACTTGTCCATTGCAATGTTGTTTCCCAAACTGATGGGAATAGCTCTTCCAAAGTCATAAAAATTCAAAATCTTCGGATTATCAGGATCAGAAAGAGAAATCTGAGTCAGGCCGGTCACTCCCATCAGCCAATAAATATCTTCAGTTTCCATGGCGAAAGAGATAATTTCATCATAAGGCAAACTGCTGTTTTGAGTGTCAAAATTTTTCAGAGCAACCTTTGTCAGATCTTCTGAAGAATGGATTAATGCTAATCCGGCGGTTGAACCGATGATTATTTTTCCTCTGGGTCCTTTTTGCATATTCATAATATAGGACTGAGGGAAATTGAGTAAAACATCCATTCGCTTATAGTTTGAACAAATATTCTCAGTTTTGGATGGCAACACGTAAAGGCCGTTATTTACTGTCCCGATCCAAATATTGCCAAAATCATCTTCACAAATTGCTGAGATTTGGATATCTGTGAGATCTACCCGGCTGATTTGATTGCCATGCAATATGGTCAGCCCTTTATATCTGTGTCCAAACCAGTAGGAACCTTTGCTGTCCTGCATAATGGCAGTAATGTGATTGTCGGCAAAGCCATTGCGTGTATCATAATTAACAAATGAATTGCCGTTGTATTTTGATACACCACCCTGGGTACCAAACCACAAATTTCCGGAATAGTCCTGATAAATACACAGCACACTAGCCTGAGGCAGACCCTCATCAAGAGAATAACTGATCATGATCTTCTCTTGTGCTTCTGTTATCAAAAAGATGAAAATCCCTACTATTAAAAATAAAAAATTGCGGACTATCACTTTCATGAATACGAATTATAAAAAATACCATTTTTATACGCTATTGCCAGGCAAGTGTTTCAAAGTCATGGCAGGCATTGACGAAAAAAGGGTCGAGAAAAATCACGACCCCTGGTTCGAAATATTTTAATGAAAATCTATTCGGCGATAGTTAATTCATCAATGAGATTTTTTGCTCCTGCATATTTATCAATAATAAATAAAACATAACGAATATCAACACAGATTGTTCGCTGTAATTCTGGTTCAAATGCGATGTCGCCGCTCATGGCTTCCCAGTTACCGTCAAATGCCAGCCCGATCAATGCACCGTTACCATTTATAACCGGACTTCCGGAATTTCCACCGGTAATATCATTGGTCGTTAAAAATCCGACAACCATTTTACCGTCCTGTCCATACCTGCCGTAATCCTTTCTTTCGTATAGTTCTTTCAGTTTTGGGGAAACAATGAACTCATCGTTTGTCGGATCTTCCTTTTCCATTACACCCGATAGATAAGTGACATAATCATAATGAACTGCATCAGCCGGAAAATAATCCTCAATTGAGCCATAACTCAAACGCATGGTGGAATTGGCATCAGGATAATATAATTTCTCCGGGTGCATTTCACGAATCCCTGCAATGAACAACCTGTTGGTTTTGTTTAATTTTGACTGAGCCTTTCGGTATGCGCCGCTCATTTCCATAATTTTCGCTGTTACTTGCCCTCCGAGTACAAATGCAGGATCCTTCGAAAGTCTCTTTACACTAGGACTGTCCAAAAATGCATTGACTTTTTCTTCGCTCGAAAAAATTGATTTCTCAAATAGCTCGGCTGCAAATTTTTGAAAATCACCCTTATATTTGCTATTAATTTCTTTGAAAAAATCAGGTTGCTGATCCAAAGGAATATCTGCGGCATACATGGCATAAAGTCCGGCCATCAATTTCTGATCAGTAGGTGCATTATAGTTTTTAAAATGTTCTTTGGCTGATTCTTTTAAGGCTTTTGCAGTTTCAGCCGGGGCTGCCGGATTATCTTTTATTTCCTTCAGTTGTTGTTCATACCCTGAAAATTCCTGGGCGTACTGTAGAATATCTATTCCTGATAAAGCAATGGAAATATAAATAAAGGGCGCGAATTTTTCAGGTAAATCTTTGTAGGCTGCCTCGATATCAGTCAATAATGTTCCATATTTTTTTGTGCGTTCATCACTGGCTTTAACCCATTCCCTGAACTCATTTTCAAGATATTTCTTTCTGTCAATGACTTTTAATTTTTTTACTCCCCTTACCTGCCCGATAAAGTTCTTCCATCCATTTGCTATGCTGGCATAATTAGAGGCATACTTAATATTCACCTCTTTATCGGCATCCATATCTTCCTTCATAATTTCGAGGCTTTTCCCGAACAATTTTATAATTAACGGATCAAAAGTTCCTGTCGTAAATTCAACTCCATAAGAAGTGGAATATCTGTTGGTACCGCCGGGATAACCCCAGATCATAGCAAAATCATCTTTTTTGATTCCTTTTAATGAAACAGGTAAATGGTATTTTGGCTTTAAAGGAATGTTTTCTGTTGAGAATTTTGCCGGTGAACCATCGGGTGCGGTATAAACGCGGAAAATCGAGAAATCACCGGTATGACGCGGCCACATCCAGTTGTCGGTATCACCGCCAAATTTCCCGATTGAAGAAGGCGGAGCGCCGACCAGTCTTACATCTTCATAAACCTGGTAAACAAACCGGTAATATTCGTTGCCTCCAAAAAAACTGCTTACCACGACATTGTATTTGCCATCTTCTGCGACCGCTTTTTCAAGACGATCCATAATTTCAATCACCTTTGAGCGCCTGTCGCTTTCCGACAAAGTATCGGACAGAAACGGGATAATACTGTCGGTCACATTATCCATCCACATAAGGAAAGATACTGTCAGGGCTTCATTCGAAAGTTCTTCACTCATGTTATAAGCCCAAAATCCATCGGTAAGGTAGTCATGTTCAATGGAGCTGTGCTGCTGGATTACATCATATCCGCAATGATGGTTGGTAAATAGAAGCCCCTGGCCGGAAACAATTTCACCAGTGCAAAAATATCCGCCCGGATTCGGATCATTGGATAATCCGACAACCGCATCCTTTAAACTGGAGTGATTGATGCTGTATATTTCTTCAGCCGTCAGCTTCAATCCCATTTTCTGCATATCAACATAATTCAGCCTTTCAACAAACATCGGCAACCACATTCCTTCATCCGGCGGATTAGAGGAGAATAGTGATAATCCTGATATCAGCAGTCCACTCATTAATAATGTAAACTTTCTCATTTTTTGTTCATTTAATTTATTTGATTATTGTGAAATATCACAATTTTCGAAAATCATGCCAGTAAGTTTAATAATTTGGTTCTAAAAGAATTGTTTGTTTCAGAATAAGCGATGATCAACAATTTCTGTTCGCGAACATGAATATGATGTTCAAATATGAACATGAATTATTTTAGACCTAATTTCTCCGGACCTTGTTCAAAAACAATATCCACAGGTATTCCTGAACCAGCAATTTTATCGAGTTCAGCCCGAAGGTCGGGTTTTACAATTCCTTTTTGCGAAACAAGTTTAACGGCTGCATCATAGTCGCCATCACCCTGAATTTTTAAAATCATTTGGCCCAAGTCTTCAGTTGCAACTTTCATCTTTTCAAAATTGACTACATATTTGCCTTCGCTGGTACGTGTAAATGCACCGTTTTCATTGAAAAAATTAAAGGTAATCATATTTGCTTTCCCATGTGCGCTTGCAGCTCCAAATCTCACTGAGCGAAAAATACCGGCCATAAAGGTCACATAATTATCAATGAGTTCGGTATCGGTAAATTCTCCCATCTCATGTAACCGGGTGACCAGGAAAAGGCCTAAAATATCTGCCTTGCATTCTTCCAGCGCCGAGTACTGTTCTTTAATAGCCTGCCTCACTGTTCCCTTGCCATTAAGAGTATTCTTTATGCCAAGGCCATGAGCCACTTCATGAAACATTGTATTTGAAAAGAAAGCATCAAATGTGATATTTTTCTGCTGATCACCGGGGATCAATTCCATTGCAATAGGAACGAGAATATTTTCGAATTTGGCCCTCATTGCATTTTTTAGCTGCAATTTCCTGGTTCCCTTTTTAAGTTGAACCTGCTCGTCATTAGGTAAATTGATTGCAATTGTTTTTCCTGCCATATTACAATCTCCCGCATAATACACTACATCATAGGCATTCAGATCGGCATCCATACCCGGAGTTTCCTGTTTATAAGCGGGATCAACAGGTAATTCCTTTTGTAACTGTGGTAAAAATGCCGCATATTTCGAGAGCCTTGCACTCCACTCCTTGTCCTTAAGGAGAATGAACGCTTCATGAGCTGCCTTATATCCGAACAACTGATCGGTATAACTCTCGATCGGACCGATGACCAGGTCAATATTATTGTCTTTTACATCGAGCCATGCCAAATCACTGGGCTGATAGTTGTCGGTTAAAAGAGCTTCAGCCCTTAAATCGAGATAAATCGAAAATGCCTCATCCTCTGCAAGCCGTGAAGCATTCCTGAGCAATTGAGCGGCCATGGTTACCTGATCCTTAAAGGCATCATGATACCAAACAGTTTGTAATTCACCCTTTTCATTCTTTCTTATCAATGTATAAAGGCTTGTTTTGAACGGATCATCAAAAGCTTCGAATTCTTCTTTGGTCATTTCATGAGGATAAAATTCAGCCCCAAGCGGTTTTTCTTTGTAACCTTCAATGAAAGGTTGCAGGTTATCCATCTCGTTCCAGGGTCCGTAATTAATCAGTGCAAACTGCTTTGCATCAGGATCGGATATTGATCCAAGAAAAGATTCTTTATTCCCGATGTTTTGCATCCAGAAAATATCATCCATTAATCGGGCTGCCTCGAATAAAAGTAAAAGCAATTCCTTATCATTAATATTTAGGTGAGAAATGTCCGCAATTAGCGGAACCGAAGCATATTGCTTTACTTTTTTTTGCATAGGAGTTAATTCGGTGTTGTTTTTATCCTGCTGATAATTATTATTCTGAGCACCCGTTTTAAAACTCAAAACCATTATTAGAACCAAAGAAACCAATAATCGCTTGTAATGTATTCTTTCCATTGACTGATCGTTTAATTATAATTGGGCGAAAGTAACGATATTTTAAAAACATTCGGATTTATTGTCTTCAAATTTTTACTCTTTTTAAAATCGGGAAATTACAATTTCAGCTACTATTTTTTATGGAACGCGGAAATATTTTGTCACATATTTCAAGTGCAACCATTCAAAGTACCTTATTGTCTTAGCAGCAGATTCAATTATTTGGATTTGTAACAAATTCATAATGCGTTCTTTGAGTAATTGAAAAAAAATCATGTGTAAATAAAATTGGTCGTTCTGAATTTAATTTGTACTTTTACCCGTTCGTTTGCAATGTGTTCATTAATAAACTATTACAACAGGAATGAGTTGTAATATAATCTAACGGGTCAGTTCTGCAAATAAATGAATACTGAAGAAGACTTAATTAAGCGTTGTTTAAACAGCGAAACACGAGCACATGAGGATTTTTACAAGCGCTTTGCACCAAAAATGTATGGTGTTTGCCTTCGTTTTGCTAAAAATCAAATGGAAGCCGACGACATTCTTCAGGAAGGATTCATCAAAGTTTTCAGCAATCTTAAAACCTTCAGGAATGAAGGGTCACTTGAAGGCTGGGTAAGACGAACCGTTGTAAATACAGCCATTAATCTTTATAAAAAGAATGCCAAGTATTTAAAGGATACGGGGCTTGAACAGGCTGAAATCATCCAGAACATGGAACAAGGCTCTCTTGATAGGATTTCTGTGGAAGAATTACTAAACCTTATCAGGGAGCTGCCTGCCGGATATCGTATGGTTTTTAACCTTAATATCATTGAAGGTTATACACATAAAGAAATCAGCGAATTGCTGGCTATTTCGGAAAATACTTCAAAATCCCAATTATCCAGAGCACGACAGGCGTTACAAAGAAAAATAAGTGAATTAAATACCGATTATTCTAAATGAACAGGAAATACTCAAATATTGATGATCTTTTCAGGGATAAGTTCAAAGACTTTGAATTCAATCCTCCAGATCATATTTGGGAAAACGTTTGGCAAAAAATTACCGGTGGCGGAAACAATAATCCGGGAAAAATATTTACAAATGGTGGTATTGCTGGCATATCGGTCATAATTATCCTGATCGGCTTGTTTTCATTGTACCAGTTTCGCAATGTTGCAAATCATTTTCAAACCAAAGGTCTTGCCGAATCACAGGTAATAGCATATAACAGCAATTCACCTGAGCTTGTAACCATGGAATCAAACGAAACAAGTTTGATCAGCCTTGACCCATCCGGCACAAAGGGAAAATCTAAAAAGCAGGAAGTTACTAAAAACCAAACATCACGGTTCATCCTTTCAGCAGAGAAAGAGGTTGCAACTGGAAATTCGCTTTTAGTCCCGCGGGAAAATTTGGAAAAATCAGATGGTGAATTTGCTGAAAAGGATGGATTATTACTCACGAGTAACCAACCTGTTACTGAAGATACAAAACTAACTCTATATGCAGGGCTGGTAAATTCCGTCGGCCCCGGTCAGATTAACACAATGACCCCAGAGGAATCGGTTTTAGAAAAATTTGATGGCAATGAAAAACAAAACCCGGAAGAATTGATGACTGAACCGGTTCCGGAAGCAGTACCTGGAGTTCACAACGATTATGGCAAACCAGGTTCATGGTCGCTGGGATTGAGTTTTACTCCAGAACTTGTTTATTATCCTTCGGATGATAGACTAAATACAAGAAACTATTCCCTTGATTTATATACAGTTTACAGGTTTTCCGGTTATTTAATCCAGACAGGAATCGGTGCTATGTGGTCGTCGGATAATGGAAAATATAAAATTGATTATAATCAATATCTTGGTTCGTATGAGGATGTTTATAACATAACCTTTGATACCACCGGAGGAGAAGTTATCCCGACATACTATACCGAAACGATACAGGTATATGATACTCTTGACCATGTTGCAGTTTCACCGACTAAAAACAAATACACCTATCTGAACCTTCCGGTTCTGTTCGGATACAATAATGAAGGCAGGCATTTCGGCTGGTTCATTAAAGCAGGGCCATCATTATCATTGCTGATAAATCAAAATATCGCAGATTACAATCAGTCACTGAATCAAAATAAAATTATTAATGTTGAAAACGAAGTTCCTGCCCGTATTAAAACCAACTGGCAATTGATCATGTCAGGCGGGATTTCGCTTGGATTAAGTGAAAAGCTTAGCATTTCACTCGAACCCATTTTCAGGTATTATATTAAATCAAATTACGAACAAAACAATCTTAACTCAAAGAATCCCTATTCGGTAGGTTTAAGAGCTGGATTACAGGTGAATTTTTAATGAAAGAAATTATGAAAGTTTACAATGTTAATATTCTTCGTGTGAGCATGAAGCTTCAAAAAGGAGTGATCATTATGGCGTTTCTGATGTGTTGCTTCTCGTTTTCCTATGCACAGTTAGCCGGTAAGAAGAATACAATTTTTTTGTATGGTCAGATAACCAATACCCTGAACGGTGGCCCGATCAAGAACCACCCTCTGACGGTTCATTCGGATTCAACCTATAATCCCGAATTTATTTATTACAGGGAATTGATCACTGATGCAGAAGGATATTTTTATGATACTATTATAACCTATATCAATAAGGGAGCATTAACTTTAGCTACGTTAGACTATTTATCGGGATACCATGACAGTACGATTTATTTCAGATTTAACTGGAGTGAGGAAAATTATCTTTTTGCAGATTTTGTTCTGCCTGTTGAACCCCCGGCAATTATTTACCAGGCAAATTTTTATTATTTGAAAAATCCCACTGGTTTAAATACTTCCGAATACCAGTTTTTTGACATAACCAATTCAACGGATATTGTTTGGAGAGAATGGAATTTTGGCGATGGCTGCTTTTCAAATGAAGTCAATCCGGTTCATATTTATAATGAACCGGGTGTTTACAGGGTCAAGCTAAAGGTAAGTATTCAACCGACTCCATACAGCATTCCATATTTTAGTGAAATTGTTAAAATTATTAATGTTAGTATTAAAAGTTATTTTACGCTTGGCGGTCACGTAAAAGCAGGGTATTTCCCAATTGACGCTGGTGAAGCTTATCTTTACAAAATTGAAAATAATGACATTGTAATGATTGACACTGCAATGTTTAATGATGAACTGGGTTATTACTATTTTTACCAGGTTATCGAAGGACAGTACCTTGTAAAGGCTGATTTGGATCCTGAATCATCACTTTTTAACCAGTACATGAATACCTATTTTGCTAATAAACCGGTTTGGACCGAAGCAGATACCATATTTCTTTTCAATGATAATTTTGAATGCAATATTGATTTGATTCCAATTACAGCCATGAATCAAGGGCCCGGTTTGATTGCCGGAAATATTATCTATGGCTACGATCCCGACAACGGTAAAGGTGTTCCGGCAGGCAATGTCGAGATTCTCCTGTTTAATGATAACAACGAACCTTTAATCTGCAGTCATTCTTCCGAAGAAGGAATTTTCAGCTTCAGTAACATAGAATTAAGTTCATTTAAAATTCATGCCGAAGTAACAGGTAAATACACCTATCCTGTTCAGGCAACCCTCACAGCAAATAATCCCGAAATTGACGAAATAACAATTACCATAGGCAATTATTCTGTGAGTGGTACCATCAATGTAAATGGTGTTGGTGAAAATTTATGGATTCATGATGCCGGGAATATTTATCCCAATCCTGCTTCTGATTTTGTCAGCCTCGATGTTGATTTTGCAGAAACCGGAGTTTCAGAAATTATATTAGCAGGCAGTAACGGCCAGGTGATCAAAGTCATCAGTCAAATTATAAATACAGGCGTTAACAATCTTAATTTCGACATTTCGGATTTACCCGCCGGTATTTATTATATAAATGTTAATTACAACAAAGAAGGAATCATTAAGAAATTTATTAAAAAATAATACCGATCGCTGATCCCATAAAGCTCCATCAAACGGGGCTTTTTTTTTGAATTTTAGTTTTGGTGTTTGAAATACAACAGGCAACTATTCACGTATTGGTCAGTCTTTAAAACAGTAACGGCTTTTGATGACTGTTGACAAAAATATCATTGAAGGATGTATTGCAGGAAAGAGAAATGCCCAGCACCAGCTTTATAACAAGTATTCACCGGGTATGCTTGGAGTTTGTCTAAGATATTGCAGGACACTTGAAGACGCAGAGGATGTGTTGCAGGATGGTTTTATTAAGGTGTTTAAATCTATAAAATCATACCGGGGAGAAGGTACATTAGGCAGCTGGATCAAAAGAATAATGATTAACACTGCATTATCACAGATAAAAAAGAATATAAATTTCACATTTGAAAAAGCCGGTTTAACCGAAATAAATGAACCGGAAGATAAAACAGAGGAAGAAATTGAATTTCATCCTGTAAGTCCAGAAGTATTAATTAAATTTATACAGGAAATGCCTGCAGGTTACAGAACAGTACTTAACCTCTATGTGTTCGAAGAATACAGTCATAAGGATATTGCAGGATTGCTGAACATCTCCGAAAACACATCTAAAACACAGTTGTTTAAAGCGCGAAAATTTTTACGTAATAAATTGGAACCGGCAGGTAAAAAAAGTTTAAAACCTACTTTATGAAAGGGGAATTCAATAATATTGACCAGCTCCTGCGCAATACCCTCTCGGATTATAAAAAAAATCCGGGCGAATCCGTTTGGGAGCGACTGACCAGCAGACTATCCGGCTTAGGTTTAACACGTAAGCTTATTAATAGTTTGTTTTGGGTGGCCATAGCTTTAATAATTATTGCCCCGATAACGTGGATTTATTTTGTAACAAAGGAACCGGATGTTGTGCCTGTTGATAAAACCAATTTTGAATTTCCAAATACTGTGTCACCCGTTGAGATCGGGAATGCTCAAAACGAAGTATATAATTCCACGCTGAAGTCCGAAAAACATTCCATTAAAAATAGTTCCGGGCACAAAGGAGGGCAGGCTGAAATGGTCTCAAATATTTCTCATGGAAACAATACTTCAGTCAATATTGAACTTAAACAAACGGAAGCAGATGTAGTAACAGAGGAGAATAAAGGTTACGATGGATCATCATCCGAACCTGTTGTCAATGATCGCGATACGTATCTCTTGGATGGTTATTTCCCATTTCTTATAAAGGGTACATTTACAGGTAAATTCCCAGTCGTTTCATTTGTAAGTGATTTTCTCCCATCAGTTCTGATGCGGCATGTAACTTATAATTGGCCGGCCAATGACAACTGGATTTATACTAAGGATGATTATGGTAAAAAAGGGAACTGGATTTATGGATTCAGCATTGTACCTGAAGTCATCATTCCCGGAACTGAAAAGGCTCAAAAGGGAATCTCCGTTGAATTGACGGGAAGGCATACCATTGGTGAATTTTCGATCGAGGGTGGATTCGGACTGAATGTTTCAGAAGATGACGGGCGTTTTAAAATTGATTATGAACAATACGACAGCATTGCATACTATTATAAAGTCACTTCCTTCACGATAGATGAAGAAACAGGAAAACCAACCTTTAATACAGATATGGAAACGGTGTATGACACTGTGGGATATACAACTTCCGCAAATCCAAAAAATTCATATACATATTTATATTTCCCGTTTTATGCAGGATTGGAAGTCAGCCGGTTCAACCGTTTATCACTTCATGTAAATGCAGGCCTCATTTATTCAATAATGATTGGTAAAAACGAATCTGCAGTAACTTATCAAAATGATAAGGCAACAAGTATAATTATTGAGAATAATACGCCTGCACGAATAACATCGCAGATGCTGCTTGCAGGATCGCTAGGACTCCATTACCAGTTCAGCAATAATGCCTTTCTGAATCTGGAACCTATTGTCAAATATTATTTTAAACCCTTGTATGAAAACAGGTACAATCCTGGAACAACCTATTCACTGGGTTTGCGTACCGGATTGTATTTTAAATTTTAGAATCAATGAAATTCAGGTTTATACTCTTTGGATTGATAATAACAGTAACGGCTGCATGCGCTAAACCAACTGCTGCCAATCCGGTATTTACTTTCAGGGCAGGTGATCAGAATGAACTAACTACCGGAAATTATTCGTATTTCGACAGTTGTTCGAACTCATTTATTTATGAAACCTGGAATAACCTCGATTTTTCCTTTGTGGGAGAATCCTGGCCGGTGCCGGCAAACGAATATTTCTGGGATTTTGGCGATGGATCTTTCGGATACGGCCAAACTGTCTTACACACTTATATAAGTCCTCCGGCACAAACTCTATACATTGTATCTCTTACAACCACGTTAATTGATTCCTTAACCGGCGATCCCTGCACTGCCTATTCTTATCAGGAAGTTTATGTTGGCAATGCCGGTGATTGCATTAACTGGTTCGAATACTCAACCAACGATGAATGGACATTTTATTTTACAGGTAATGTCATTCCGGAGTATCCAACCATCTGGCAGTGGGATTTTGGTGATGGATCAGCCGATACCGGCCAGCAGGTAATTCATACTTATGAGCCGGGAGGTATAGCTTTTTATGAAGTTTGCCTGACTACTTACTCCACCGGAAATTTTCTTGATACCTGTGTCGCTTTATCCTGCGAAAATGTTTGGGTGGGTGGAATGGGCCCTGATTGTGAAAACTGGTTTTTAGTTGAACAAATCAGCAGCAATTCCTTTCAGTTTCATGGAGAATCAGCTCCTGTGCCTGCCCAGGTTTATTTGTGGGATTTCGGAGACGGACAAACCGGAATAGGACAGGAAATAATCCACAATTTTCCTCCTGACATGGGTGATCTGTTTCATGTTTTATTGACAACAATTTCCTCCGATCCTGCATCAGGCGATTCCTGTGTAGCCTATTCGGATCAGTGGATACAGACAGGCGGCATTTTAAATTGTAATGCGGATTTTATTTTTGTTCCCGATGATCAGAATCAACTTAACTACTTTTTTTATGACAACTCGGGAGAAAACATTTCAAGCAGGTTCTGGGATTTTGGTGATGGAACCATTTCAACCGAAACCAATCCTGTTCATCTTTACCCCGAACCAGGATTGTTTGATGTTTGCCTTACCATAACCCGCGACAGCCTGGGATTGTTTTGCACCGATATATACTGTTCAGTATTGAATATTGAATATACGCTTCTTGCTGATTTTATAATGGTTCTCGATACAATTTCCGGTTTAACAAACAACTATTATTTTTCAGATAATTCCGTTGGCGAACCTGGCGCCTGGCTTTGGAATTTCGGAGACGGACAATTTTCAACCGGCCAAAATCCTACCCATCAGTTCGGTACTTCCGGAATTTATGAAATCTGCCTTGAGGTTTCCAGATTTTTTCCAAGTATGGGCACTTACACTGATGAATATTGCCAGAATATACAAACACCTTACTATTATGATCTCGGCGGTCTGGCTTTCACAGGCGATATTCCAATCAACAATCCTTTTTCGACAGGTGATACAGGAGTTGCATATTTGTACCGAAAGTATGACAATGCTGTTGTTCCGGCTGATACCAACGTTTTTTACGAATTCGGCTATTACTGGTTCTCACAGGTAAGGGAAGGAAATTACATCATTAAAGCCGGGTTGACTCCAAACTCGGAACATTACAACAATTTTGCACCTGCTTATTATGAAGAAAGTCTATACTGGGAACAGGCAGATATTCTTTACCTGACTGACAGCAGTTATTATTATGCGGATGTTCATTTGACCGAAATACCCGGAGCGACTCAGGGAATCGGGATTATATCAGGAATTTTGGTCATTCATAGCGATTCAGTGAAAGATTCATTTTCTGTTTCTTCCGTCCCCGTTTTTCTGTTGGATGAATCCGGTTCACCATTAACTTTCCGCATCACCAATGAAGAAGGCGGCTTTACATTTGAAAATATTGCACTGGGATCTTACAGCCTTTACGCTGAAGCCACAGGATTGTTCACAAATTCATTAAATGTAAGCATTGATGCGTCAAATCCTGTGATCAATGATATTGAACTGGATCTTTATGAAGATGATATTTCCGGAATCGAAAATCCGTTGACTTCAGTATTCAGTTTAAGCCCTGTTTATCCTAATCCTGTGAATGATATCGTAAATATGGTAATTGAATCGGCCGTAAATTCTGGTTGCAGAATTTATCTTTACAACATTTCAGGTCAAAGAATATATTCTTATGATCTTTTGTTACAGAGAGGCAGGAATAATTTTTCCTGGTCTGCCTCTCATCTTTCAAATGGAATTTATTTTTTCTCTTTTATGAACGCAGAAAATTCAGTAATTTTATCAAGAAAGTTTATAAAGCAATAATCATTCAGACAACTTTTATCGGAAAGGTCAGTCTGATATATCGTACAGTTTTTCGATCGGAAAATCAGTTTAATTAACAGTCAACAGTCATCAATTTCGTTCGGGTAATTTATTAAATTAGTCACAATAAAAATTTACAAAAATGAAAACACTTGTAAGCACGCTATGCTTGTTCTTTCTAACGATCTTTATTGCAGGAGCTCAGAACACAAATCTGAACCTCAGCGGACATGTAACGGAAGACAGTACTGGAACTCCGGTTCCCAACCATATTGTAACCGCCATGGTAACCGGTGGAGGATTTTTTCAAACCTTTGAAATGGTTACCAACAATCTGGGCTTTTATGAATTGATGATCCCGGTGATGGGTACGGGTATTATTACTGTATCAACAGCGAATTGCGATGGTACGGTTTTATCATACGAGGAAAATTACGGACCTGACAACATGACCTTTGTTTTTGATTTCAGTATCTGCACCAATTTTATTCCACCCGATTGCACCAATTCATTCTGGTATGAAACATTTAATGGTTTTGATTTTGTCTTCACGGGTATTTCGTTTCCATATCCAGCCGATTCTTATTTCTGGGACTTCGGTGACGGACAGACAGGAACAGGAGAGGTTGCACAACATACCTACTTATCCTTTCCAAATATGCTTTACACGGTTACTCTAACCACCTTTATTACAAATCCGGCAGGGGGTGATAGCTGTATGGCAACTTCTTCACAGCAGGTATATGTCGGTGGTTCTGGAGGAAATTGTGTAAACTGGTTCGATTATTACAGCAACGGAGATTATACATTCCAGTTTACAGGCCATGTAGATCCGCTGGTTCCTACAGATTATTATTGGGATTTTGGCGACGGTTCTACCGGATCAGGTCAGGAGATAACGCATATCTTCGAACCTTCGGGTGTAGCTTATTTTCTGGTTTGTCTTACCACTTATAGCTATAGCAACAACACTTTTGATTCCTGTGTAGCGTATTCATGCCAGGAAGTTTATATCAACGGACAAGGTGGCGATTGTCAGAATTCGTTCTGGTATGAGACCTGGAATAATATAGATTTTGTTTTTATTGGTGAAGCTGTTCCGCCTGCCAATTCTTTCTTTTGGGATTTCGGTGACGGAACCTTTGGAGACGGGCAAACTGCCACTCATACCTACGGGCCCAATACCCCGGAATATGTCACTGTAAACTTAACGACGTGGTCACTTGATCCTGCCACAGGCGATTCATGTGTTGCCAACTCAGCCCAGCAAATCTGGGTTGGAGGTTCAGGAAGCGGATGCGAAAACTGGTTCTGGTATGAACCCGTTCCCGGTGGTGGTTTCACTTTTAACGGAGAATCCTATCCAAATCCTGCCCAGTTCTATTCATGGGATTTCGGCGACGGACAGACCGGTGTCGGCCAGCAGGTTGTGCATATCTATGATCCTACCCAGGGGGATGTATTTTTAGTCACACTCACCACAGTTTCTTACACCCCGGATGGAGATTCATGCACCGCAGTTTCCGCGCAGGAAGTTTGGCTTAACAATCAGTCTGGTTGTGAAAACTGGTTCTGGTTCGAAAATACTTTCGAAAACCATTTCGTATTTCATGGTGAATCCTATCCTTACCCGGCTTCACAATATATATGGAATTTCGGTGATGGCGGTACCGCCGTCGGGCAAATTGCTGAACACGATTTCGAACCTAACGGTGCGCAAGTCTATATTGTTACTCTTACAACCATTCTCAGCAATCCCGCAATGGGTGACAGTTGTGTGGCGACTTCTTCGCAGGAAGTCTGGATCAACGGACAAACGGGTGATTGCTCTAACTGGTTCTGGTATGAATCGCAGTCGGTTTATGAATTTACTTTCCATGGAGAGGCTGAACCACCCGCTGAACTTTTTGTCTGGACGTTCGGGAACGGAACAGTCGAATACGGTCAGGAAATCACACATGCTTTTGATCCAATGTCAGGAGATTTCCAGATAGTTTGTCTTACAACATACCACTACAGTGGAAACTTCCTCGACAGTTGCACTTACACTTCCTGCCAGGAAATTTTCCTTGGCGGGCCGATGGGAGCCGAGGTTTGGGGAAATATTTTTAGCGGCGATTCACCTGCAGATTATGCACTGGTTGGTTTGTTCGGCATGCTGCCCAACGGGGGCTTTACCTATGACTTTACGGTGACCCAGGGTGGAATGTATTTCTTCGAAAATGTACAGCCGGGAGATTATTACATCTTTGCGAGCCTTACCCCTCAGTCGCAGTATTTCTTCGATTATTTCCCCACCTATTACGGCGATGTTATGTTCTGGTCGGATGCAACGCTCATCACACTTGGCGAGCCTGCCAATCCTTACAATATCAATCTGGTGCCTATCGAAGGGGCTGTATCAGGCCCGGGAAGCATTTCGGGGCTGGTAACAGCAGGTGGAAGCAAAGCGGGGCCTATCAGTAATATTACCGTGGTACTGATGGATCAGGATGAGAATGCTCTGGCTTACACTCAAAGCAATGAGAATGGTGAGTTTGAATTTGGCGGAGTGGCTCTTGCCACTTACAAGCTCAGGGTTGAAATCCCAGGCAAGCCCAGTGAAGTTGCAACCATTTCTCTTACCGAGGAAAACCTTACGGGAAGCGTGACTTTCATTGTAAAAGATACTGAAGTGGTTTTAACTGTCAAAGGTTCCCAGGAATTTGCAAATTATACAGGTGAAATTTTCCCGAATCCTGTTGCAGATAATGCAAGCCTTGAGATCAGCCTAAACCGGCCATCAAATCTGACGCTGAAAGTATTGAACCAGTTGGGACAAGAAGTACAGTCATTTCATGTTTCATTAACCGGAGGAAACCAGATGTTAAACATTGAAACTTCCGGTTTGAACAGCGGATTCTATACCCTGCAGATCACCGATAACAACGGCGGAATGCTGGTTAAGAAATTCATTAAATAACTCGTAAGTTCTCTATCAACAGCAGTATTACGAACTGCCTGCCGATTGGCGGGCAGTTTTTTTTTATCCGGAATATCCCGTTTTCAGTTTAATTTTGAAAACAAAAATTACAGCATTATGGACTCTTTGGATAAAATGGCCGCACTGGAATACATTGTAAAGAACAACAATCTCTGCAATGCCTGCAACAGGGCGGATATTAACGAGATCAGGGTTGCCGCCGGGTTATACCTTGAGTTGGCCGATATCATCCTGAAAAGCGAAAAATCTTTTACGATTGAGGACCTTTCAAACCGGATTAAAAAGGCAAGTTCGTTTTAAACAGGAGCCATCTCAAATTGAAGAAGGCAAATGTAAAAAGTCAAATGTCATGGCAGATTGAGACTACCTGACGATCAGTTTTGTTCTCGCTTTCCATTCTTTTGTTGTTACCTCTACCATGTACATCACCTGGTTCAATCCCGAAACATCCACTGTATTATTCACCGGCTTTGCGGGGAGAACCTTTTGGCCGAGGTGGTTGCAGATGATGGTTTCTTCGATTAGATTACTGTCTTTAATATTAATGGTGATGTAAATTCGCCTATATTATTATTTGATGTGCCAGACAGAAAGTAATCCTGAAAACTCATATCCCCAAAAGTACAGAGGAAATAAACTCTTATTTTCGTACGATATTGAAAATTGTATATTGTTTAGCCCGTAGGGCTTCAAGATCAATAGAAATAGTTAGCCTAAGAGGCTATATTGTCCGTAGGACATTAACATATTAATAAACATGGCAAATACTAACACCCAGTTATTCGTGCATTATATTTTTGCTGTTCAGAACCGATTGTGTCTGATCAAGGAAGACTTCAAAAATGATCTTTACAAGTACATGAATGGAATAGTTAGCCAACACGGACACAAAG
>Ga0172368_10000988_pt1 | contig 39685 bp, 58 predicted proteins | sample Lak11m_FD_114540 | JGI IMG/M metagenome (GOLD analysis project Ga0172368, IMG submission 114540) | Freshwater microbial communities from Kabuno Bay, South-Kivu, Congo - kab_022012_11m | ecosystem: Environmental > Aquatic > Freshwater > Lake | place: Democratic Republic of the Congo: South-Kivu... | reverse complement strand
TGTCGGTCCAAGTATCACCTTTTTTGAAAATGATTACGTCACCAGAAATTAAATTTTGGCTACCAGCATAACTTGCCATTCCTGGAGCATGCGCCAGTGGCTCATCAAAGGTCAATCCATCATGGCTATCATCGCCAGTTGAACTGCTGACATAATAAGTTGTTGCTTGGCAAAAATTAGGAGCAATAAAAAAAGCTACAATAAATATAATTATTTTTATGGAAAATTTGATATTCATTTACTTAATTTTACCATAAAAATGAACAAAAAAAAACCACCTAGCAAATAAATTTTTTAGGTGGTTTTAAAATTAGCTTTTTATTTTCAATCCTACTCCCATTGTTGAACAAATAGTAACATTGGCAATAAATTTGCCTTTAAGCCCGGCGGGTTTGGATTTTTCAAAATGCTCAATAAAAGCTTTCAGATTTTCTACTAATTTTTCTTCGGCAAAGGAAATTTTGCCGACTACGGTATGCACATTACCCGAATCATCGTTTTTATAAGCCAGCTTGCCCTTTTTCAGCGCTTCTACCGTTTCCTTGATTTTGGTAGTTACAGTTTCAGTTTTGGGATTCGGCATTAAACCTTTAGGGCCTAATATTTTCGCCACTTTAGCCAGTTTCGGCATCATTTCCGGAGTCGCCACCAAAACGTCAAAGTTTATTTTTTTGGCAAATTTCTCAATCATTTCTTCGCCACCAACAATATCCGCTCCGGCTTTTTTGGCTTCATCCTGGGCCGTGGAAGTAATGACGGCAATTTTTTTGGATTTGCCGGTGCCATGAGGCAAAACGACAGTTCCACGCACTTGCTGATCGCCTTTTTTCGGGTCAACATTAGTTTTAATATGAATTTCAACCGACTCGTCAAATTTGGCGATTTTGTTTTCTTTGATGATTTTTACGGCATTAGCAATTTCATAGACCTGATTACGGTCTACTTTTTCCAAAGATGCTCGATACTTTTTTCCGTGCTGCATATATTTTCGTGGTCCAAACGATGTACGTAATACTTTACGTAATTAATTACTTACATCTCCCACAAGTTAGTTATTATATTTCTAAAATTTTTAATTTTGTAATTTTTAAATAATTTTTTAATTCTTAAATGTTTTAAAACATCAAAAATTTAGATTTATTTATAAAATTAAAAATTCAAAAATTAAAAATTTCTATTCTATCTTGATTCCCATACTCCGAGCCGTTCCGGCAACGATCTTTTCGGCGGCTTCCACATCATTGGCATTGAGATCCGGCATTTTCTTTTCGGCAATTTCCCGAAGTTGGGCTTTAGTGATTTTTCCCACTTTGTCTTTCAGGGGATTGCCGGCGCCCTTTTGGACTTTGGCGGCTTTGCGCAAGAGATCAGAAGCCGGCGGGGTTTTCAAAATAAACGTAAAAGTCCGGTCTTCAAAAATCGTGATTTCGGCCGGAATGATGTCGCCCATCTTGTCTTTGGTCGCCTCGTTGAATTTGGTGCAGAACTCCTGGATATTTAGGCCATGCTGGCCTAAAGCCGGACCGACTGGCGGCGCCGGATTGGCTTTGCCGGCTTCTATCTGTAATTTCACAATTGTTTTAATTTTCTTCGCCATAAAATTATTTACTAATTACGAATTTATTACCAATATACGAATATTTTATTGGTATATTCGTACGGATTAGTAATTGGTAAAGTTAGATCTTATTAATCTGCAAAAAATCCAGTTCCACCGGCGTCTCACGGCCGAAAATAGAAACCAGAACTTTAACTTTGCCTTTGGCTTCATCCACACTGTCAACTTTGCCGTCAAAATCCTTGAATGGTCCGTCCGTGATTTTTACCGCATCGCCGTTCCTAACATCAATCTTATATTTCGGTTCGGCCACACCCATCCGCTTTTTGAGCATTTCAATTTCCGCCGGATCCACCGGAGTCGGCGTGATGCCGAGACCTATAAAGCCGGTAACATTAGGCGTATTTCTGACCACATACCAGGAAGCGTCTGTTACAATCATTTCCACCAGGACATAGCCGGGATAAATTTTTTCCTCAACCGTTACCCTTTTGCCAGCCTTGATCTTGATCTTTTTTTCAGTCGGCACCATCACGTCAAAAATCAAATCCTGCATATCCATAGATTCGATTCTTTGCCTTAGATTGCGGGCTACGTTATCCTCATAACCTGAATAGGTATGAATGACGTACCAGGCCCGTCCATGATGTTGTGTTTGTTTGGCCATAAAATTACTTTATGATAAAATTCTTGATAATATTTTCAAAAATATAATCCAGCGCGCCCAAAAAAATCGCCACACCGATGCTTACGCCAATGACCAAGAGAGTGTAATTAATTAACTGGTTTTTGCTTGGCCAATTGACCTTTAGCAGTTCAACTTTAGCTTCCTGCAAAAATTGGGTGAGTTTATTCATATCTAGATTTTTACTAATTACTAATCATTTACTAATATACTAATTTCGTATATTCGCCTGCCTACCGGCAGGCAGGTAAAAATTCGTAATTCGTAAACAAAATTAGGGTTTTTTAAAAAGCCCCCCGAGGCTTTTCTTGACTTTATTCTATAGTATAATGAATTTTCTGTCAAATATGGACAAAATGTGGTATATAATATATAATAAGTTTCAGTCTTAAGGATATCGGGCCCGTAGCTTAGTTGGTAGAGCGTCTGTTTTGCACACAGAAGGTCAGCGGTTCGAATCCGCTCGGGTCCACACGGGCAATTAGCTCAGTCGGTTACCTGCCTATCGGCAGGCAGGGAGCGTTCACCGCGCACCAAATTTAAAATTAAAAAAGGGCAATTAGCTCAGTCGGTTACCTGCCTATCGGCAGGCAGGGAGCGTTCACCGCGCACCAAATTTAAAATTAAAAAAGGGCATGTAGCTCAGTTGGTTAGAGCGCGTCACTGATAATGACGAGGTCCCAAGTTCGAATCTTGGTATGCCCACCAAATAGTTTACTTAAAATTTGGTGCGTGGCGGAGCTGATAATGACGAGGTCGGAAGTTCGAATCTTCCATTGCCCGCAAAAAAACAGCCTATCGGCTGTTTTTATCACTTTAAGCTATTGACCGCTTCTTTGAACTTGTCTCCCCGGTCAAATTCGTTGCGAAATATGCCAAAGCTGGCCGCGCCCGGCGAAAGTAATACCACATTCCCGTTTTCCGCTTCGCCGCGGGCAATTTCCACCGCTTTGGCCATTGATTCAACAATCCGGAAATCTTCGTCTTTTTTTTCCGGCATCAGTTTTTTAAGTTCGGCAATAATTTTTTGGCTGGCTTCGCCTTTGAGGAAAATTACGCCTTTAACTTTATCCTGGATGGCCTTGGCCAAACCGGCCATTGACAGCTTCTTGTCCGGCCCGCCGGCTATGAGAATCACCGGTTCATTAAAAGCACTAATTCCAGAAATGGCGCTTTCCGGCGTTGTGGCTGCCGTATCATTATAATATTTAACACCGTTTATTTCTTTTAAAAATTCTAACCGATAAGGAATACCTTTAAATTCTAAAATAGCTTTACTTATGTCTTTAATTTCAATACCTAGGGCTTGTCCGGCTCCGATAGCCGCCATTATATTGCACAAATTATGTTTCCCTTTAATCTTTATTTCAGACACATCAATTATTTTCCTTTCGTCAATCCCGTTGTTTAAATAAATTGCATCGCCCGCCAGATAGACCGATCTTCCGTCTTCAATTTTATTTTCCGAAAATTCTATAATTTGCGCTTTTATTTCCGGAATCATTTTTCTCAAATCACTATTGTCGAAATTGATTATGCAATAATCGCTGCTTTTTTGATTGGCAAAAATATATTTTTTATCCTTAATATAAGCATCCATGCCAGAATAATAATTAAGATGATCAGGGTAAATATTAGTTAGCACGGAAATCTGAGGGCTTAATTTATATCGGCCCAAAACCGAAAGCCTCCAGCTAGAAAGTTCGAAGACCACCACGCTGTCTTTTTTAATTTCTTTTAATTTATCCAGGACCGAAACCTGGCCAATTCCAACTTTGATTGGATGTTTTCCCGCAGTCTTTAATATCTCGTAAATCAGGGTGGCCGTGGTTGTCTTTCCTTTGGTGCCGGTTATGCCAATTATCGGATTTTTGCAAAGCTTGAAAAATAAACTGGAATCAACTTCCACCGGAATGTTTTTTGAAATCGCCAGCGCCACATACTTGTTATTCCAAGGAACGCCCGGCGTCTTTATTACCATATCGGTTTTTTCAAAATCTTCCGGCCGATGCTGTCCTAAAACATATTCAATGTCTTTCAAGTCCTTCAATTTTTCCAGGGACGGAGACAATTCTTCTTTGGACTTAATATCGGTTACCAACAGTCTGGCTCCCAGATAATTTAAAAAACGAACGGTGCCGACGCCACCGCTATTAAGACCCAGGCCCATAATGGTAATTTTCTTCCCTTTTAAATCTTCTACTTTCATTTTTTAATCAATGCTTTATTATTTCCCCGTTTCTTTTTCCGGCATAACTGCCCTTGTCCAAAACAATCTGGCCGTTAACCAAAACATATTCTACGCCTTGGCTGTATTGGTAGGGATTATCAACGGTTGCCAAATCATTAATCTTTTTTTTGTCTATGATTGTAATATCGGCAAAATACTTTTCCTCCAGTTTTCCTCTTTTTTCAATATCAAATTTTTCCGCCGGCAGTCCGGTCATTTTTTTGATGGCCTCTTCCAATTTTAAAAGTTTTTTGCCAAAAACATATTTTGACAGAACTTTTGGAAAAGTGCCAAAACTTCTTGGGTGAACCATCTCGCCGGTTTTGGCATGATCCAAATCATATCCAGAACCGTTGGAAGAAATGATTGCCAGTGGATGTTTCAAGGCTTTTTGGACATTTTCCTCGCTTAAAATTTCCATCGAAGTAATAACCCTGCCTTCGGAAACAATTAAAATATCCACGATAGCGTCTTCAATTGATTTTTCCTGCGAAGCGGCAATTTCAGAAATTTTTCTTCTGGCCAAAGTCTTATTCAATCCGGAAATGGCAATTTCAACTTTCGAAAAATCGAAATCGGAAGCCTTCATTTCCTCGACAACCTTGACTCTTATGATCGGATCTTTCAAGCGGCTTAACATTAACTTTCTTCCTCCGGTCGAAACCCATTCGGGCAGGAAAGTATAAAGGACCGAACCGGTATTGGTATAGGGATAAGCGTCAAAAGTTACATCGATTCCTTTCTCTTTTGCCTGGCTGATCTGATACAAAGCCTCATCCATCAAGTGCCAATTTTTTTCTCCCATCACTTTCAAATGGGAAATATGCAGTTTGACTTTTGATTCCTCGGCAATCTTTATGGCCTCTTGGACCGATTCGATTAAATTACCCATTTCTTCCCGCATATGGGTGACATAGACGCCTTCGTACTTTTTTATTATTTTAGCCAATTCGATAATTTCTTTGGTCGTAGCGGTTCTGGCATGCGTGTAAATAAGGCCGGTTGACATCCCCATCGCACCGTCCAACATCGAATCTTTAAGCATTTTTCCGATAAACTCCATCTCTTTGGCGTCCGGTTCACGCGTTTGGTCTTTCAAAATTCCCCTCCTTATTGTTCCATGGCCCACCAAAGTCGCAAAATTAACCGAAAGCTTTTTTTTCTCCACGACTTCAAAAAATTCTTTGAGGTTTAGCCAATTGACGCTAATTTGGTTGAGGCTCAGCCATTTCTGAATTGACTCGATAGATTTCGCATCGGCTAACGGCGCCAATGATGATCCGCAGTTGCCACCGATAATAGTAGTGATGCCTTGATAAATCAAACTCTCCAGATTCGGGTTGAAAAATATTTGCCAAAAAGTATCACTGTGATTATTCACATCAATAAAACCAGGACAAATAAATTTTCCCATAGCATCAATTTCAATTTCTCCTTTTTCATTATGGAGGTCTCCGATCTTGGAAATTTTTTCTTCATCAATTCCGATATCCGCCCGAAACATCGGCTGTCCCGTGCCATCGATTACCATTCCATTTTTTATCAAAATATCAAACATAGAAAATATTTACCAAGTAAAAAACTCTGGTTTAACAATTAAAAATGAATAAAAAAAACAAGAAAAAAACAAAATACGAAAACATTAACCATATGTACCCATTATAATTAATCTCTGATGTTATTTTTTTGAATAATAATTTGAGTGTCAAACCAATTGGCAACAAAAATATAATTATTAAAGGCACAGTAATAAAAAGAAGTATTGGCTTTTCTTTTAATGAAGCTAAAAAAATCAATATCAAATACCCAAAAAATGGAATTGACATAGCAATAGTAATAACTGATAGTACTGAAAATAAAATAAATTTAGATTTAAACATACTGATTATTTCGAAATATATTGTGCCATTTCCACTAATCTATTCGAGTATCCCCATTCGTTGTCGTACCAACCGACAATTTTAACCAGGTTTCCATTAACCATCGTAAGTGACAAATCAACAATGGCCGAATTATTGTCGCCTTTAAAATCCATGGAAACCAATTGCTCTTCGGTCGCAGCCAAAATACCTTTCATGGCGCCCGCCGCCGCTTCTTTGAAAGCCGAATTTATCTCCTCGGCGCTAGCCTCTTTTTTGAGTGTGCAAATAAAATCCACAATGGAAACTACCGGCGTGGGAACGCGCAGTGATATACCATCTAGTTTTCCTTCCAGACTTTTTATGACTTTGCCTACTGTCTTGGCGGCTCCGGTAGTTGTTGGGATTATGCTCAAAGCGGCAGCTCTGGCCCTTCGCAAATCTTTATGAGGAAGATCCAGAACCCGTTGGTCATTGGTGTAGGAATGAGTAGTCGTCATAAAGCCTTTCTCCACCCCGAACTTATCGTCCAGCACTTTTATCATCGGTGCCAGGCAATTAGTGGTACAGGAAGCATTGGAAATGATGGTTTCGCCTTGATATTCTTTTTCATTCACTCCCAAAAGATAGACCGGCATATCGTCTTTGGGCGGCGCGGAAATTACCACTTTTTTGGCGCCCGCCTGGATGTGCGCCTGATTTTTTTCCACATTTTCAAAAACGCCGGTGCATTCCAAAACTACATCCACGCCTAATTCTCCCCAAGGCAATTTACTCGCATCCGGTTCGCTTATATATTTTATCCTTTTGCCGCCAATAATTATTTCCGAAGCGGCTTCATCTATGGAAACTTCTTTTTCATATCTGCCATAGGAAGAATCGTACTTTAAGAGATGGGCGACCGTTTTAAGATCGGTCAAATCATTGACGGCTACGATCTCGATATCCGGTTTTTCTATAGCGATTTTGAACGACGGCCGTCCGATCCGGCCAAAACCATTGATGGCGATTTTCATATGTTTTTTTTCTTTAAATATTTTATTAGCTTGATTAAATAAATAATAATTATACCTAGAATAAAACCGACGATAATATTTGATACAACAAGCAATATGATATTCATCTCAAAATAGAATGATTTAGGTATTCCAATTTTTAGGTAAATATCAAGACAACTTTCTGGCGCATGAAAATATTTACCAATACTTAGCCATGAAATCAAACACATTGCTAAAAAAAATGGGCCTGTAAAAATAGCTAAAAATTCAATATTTAAAATCATGCCAATAAAACCAAGAAGGGCTAATATCAAACCTATAGTTAAGCTCAAAATTAAATATTTTTTAAACATAGCTGACTTTATTCTACCTCAATATTGGTTATTTTCCAACTGTCTCCTTCAATCTTTTTTAGCCTAAAATCGGCATTTTCAAAGGCCGTTCTTTTGGCAATATTATTCAGCCCGAATTTCAGATTTTCCAGATTTATTTCTTCCAGATGTTCTGGATGGCCGTCATGCGACATGGAAATATTGCCAACCTCAATATCCACGCTTTTGGCCTGGTTTATCTTTTTTTCGGCCGCTATTTTCTTTAGCGCCTCAATTATTTCTTTGGCTAATAAAAAGTCATGCATGCTTTAAGATTTCCATAAACCGTGCTTATTGCAATAAGCCCTGGCTGAAATATGGACAGCATTCAAACAAAACTCTGCCAAAGGTTCCATGTTCGGTTCCAGGGCCTTCCTGTAAACCCTGTGTTCGGTAATAACCTCGATCCATTCAATATAATGTTCGCTTTCCATGGGGTGCGGAACACTGCCTACCCTAATAATCACTCCCGAATCAGTCCTTTCGATAATTGGGCGGTGCTTTTCAGTGCCTTCTTCCATATCTTTTTCCTGCTCGATCACCATCGGCTGGCCGCAGCAGACCAACTCTCCCCCGCCCGTGTGGACAACTTCAATGATATTTCCACAAACGGTGCATTTATAAATTTGGCTTATTTCTGTCATATTTTTTAATTAAAAATTAATGAACAGCGCATGATATGCACGGATCGTAGGCGCGGATAAACGCCCGGAGTTTCTTTTCTTTGTCTTTATCATCCAGATCCACAATGCCGGGTATATAAGCTTTGATGTCATCTTCCAGATTGCTTAGGAACTGGGCGGTCGGCGTAATGATGTTCACGTTTTTTATATAGCCTTTGACATCCACTTCTACCCGGTAGTATAAAGTGCCGCGCGGCGCTTCAACTGCCGCCACGCCAATGCCTTCTTTTATTTCATATTTTTGAGTAATGATTCTATTCAAATCTGCCTGCAAAAGCTCTTTAATTAACTTGGTCGATTCTTCAATGCAATGGATAACTTCCGCCATCTGAAAAAGAATGTTATGGAAAGGATTATAATCCGGAAATTTATAACCTAAGCTTTCCAAAAATTTATGAGCTCGGGGACTTAACTTGTCACGATTAATATTAATTCTGGCAATGGCGCCAGTCATATAACTTTTGCCGCTATGCTCCACTCGTTTTATAACTTCCTGCTGGGCTTGCAGTTCATTAAAATCAGATTCAAATTTTTCTACCGGTATTTTCAGGCCCCTGGAGGAAACAACATCGCCGTCATAAATTGCATAATCTCCGTTTCTGGACAGACATATATATTCGGTTTCCCTGGAAAAGTCCGGAATTTTTATGCCTTTAAAAAATTCTGCCAGTTCAACGGCAGCCTTTAATACGTCTTCGCTTTTCTCCACAATTTTTTTAAGCTCTTCAATATTGGGAATTTTTTTAAAACCTCCGACTTCATTGGTTAGCGGATGAACAACGCGCCCTCCTATGGTCCTGACAATGTCCATTCCATATTCCCGAATCTTGATTGCCTTTTGGGCTTCTTGCGGATAATCGGCAATCAGCTTAATATCGTTATCCATATCCAGAAAATCAGCCAGCGACAGAAAGAAAAGATGCAGAGCATGTGAATGAATGATTTGAGCCAGTTCCATTAATGTCCGCACTTTTTCCGTTTCTGGAGTTACCTTAACGCCCATGGCGTTTTCCAAAGCCTTGATGGAAGTCAGATTATGCACGACCGGGCAGATGCCGCAGATCCGCTGCGCCACTACCGGCATATCGGTAAAGTAGCGGCCGATCAAAACACCTTCGATAAGCCGGATGCCCTCCTGAATTTCCAATTTGGCCGATTTAACATCGCCTTGCAGGACGCTAGCCATAAAACCGGTATGGCCTTCCATTTTCGCAACGTGGTTGATTTTTATTTCCATAAGCTGATCTTAATTACAATTTGGAAAAGATAAAGGATATTCATTTATACATTCATTGAATGATTTTTCCTTTAAGCATTTATTCCATTTTTCTTCCGATTCTTTATTTTCTCGATTATGCACAACTAATGGTTCAAAAAAATACAATATGCCGAATATAATAGTCAAAATTAAAGATATACTTAAGAAAGCACAGATTAATTTTTTATATTTTATTTTATTTTTAATAAATAGGATCAGAGACAAAAAAATTAATAAACCTGCTAGTGGCATTGAAACTAAATAAATAGGAAATGTAAGAGTAGAATAGGCGGGTGGCATATATATACAGCCTAAAACAAGAGAAGGATAGAAAATTGATATTACTGATAGAACTAGAAAGTTAATTTTTTTCATAAATTTGTAATGCTATAATTTTTCTTTAGCTTCCAAATCATCCCTTAGCCCATATATTTCCGAAACATTTTCAAACTCTTCATCCGTCATCATATTTTTAAGCGTGGCTCGCATAGCTTTAACATTGCCGGTAGGCCTGAGTCCCCGGCAACCTTGGCACATCATCCGCGCCGTCGGACAAACCGCATCGCAACCACCCTGAATCATTGGTCCGAAACAAGGCTTCTTTTCTAAAAATAAACATTTATTGCCTTTTTTTCGGCATTCTACGCAAACCGGCTGATCTGGCATAATTGGAATCTTGCCCTCAAGAAGCTCTGGAATATATTTCAAAAATTCTTCTCCGGTTATTGGACAGCCGGGAAAAGTAAAATCGACTTTGACGAAATTATCCACCTCCTTAACTTCCAGATTTTCGATGCCATTGATGTATTTATAAACTTGCTTGATAGTATTGGCGCCTTTTTGGTAATTTTTTATTTCCGGAATACCGCCCATCGCCGCGCAATTACCCAAAACAACCAAAATTTTGCTCCGTTCACGCAAACTTTGCAGCGTCTTGATATTTTCCGGTGTCATTGGACTGCCCTCAACTATTCCAATATCAATCTTTTCTCCTTTATCTTCCTCATCTTCAATCAGCCGGAAATCCACCAATTCAATACCGCTTAAAAAATCCAAAAAACGTTCACCCAGATCCAAAAGCGCGAACTGGCAGCCTTCGCAGGAAGTGAGACTGACGATAGCCACTTTAGGTTTTTCTCCAAAGTAATTTTTCAGGTGTTCCATTTTTATTTTTGGTTTATAATTTCCAAAGTTTTTTGGGTATATTTGGAAATGTTTTTAATTTTTTCTGGGCTTAATGCTTCAATAGCAGTATTCCAGTGGATAGAAATCCAATCATTTATTTCTATTTTCGGCAAAATATATTTATTCCAACTTACAACTGTTCTTGCCGGTTTATCTAAGGCTAGTTTATTGCCGAATTTAATCGGCTGGCGAATAACTGTAATTTTATTTTTAACTATTTTTTCTACCTTACCCCAACTGGGCCGGCAGATATCCAAGCCTTTTTTGGTTGCCTCAAATTTTCCCGTAACTGAACCGATAAACAATACGTGCAAGGTGTGAAAAGGAATGGCATTTTTTGGCAGTTTTTTAATTTTAATTTCAGACATCTTTCCTAAAGGCAGAAATTCTTTTTCCATCATTTTGCTGAATTTATCTGAGCTAACCTTGCTCAGCAAACTATTGCCGGTCCAATAAGCTTCTACCACCTTTAACTCCAGCGGATCAGCTATTCCATTTGACGCTGCGATTAATTTAAAATAGCTGAAAGCGCCTTTAAAATCTTCTAGAATCTTTCTGACCTTTTTCTCGAGACTATCATCTCCTTTTAAATAGCGCGTTATAATCTGCTTGGTGGTCTTAGTTCCTGGCCCGCACAGTCCCAGTTGGCAAGGAACATAGCCATAGCGGATGGCTAATCTAATTCCTGACTTTGACATAAATTCTGATGAACAGATTAATTCTCCTAAATCCGAAGGCTAAAATAACTCCCAAAATTATCAAAAACCCTGAAAAATATTCTTTAAGTGTGGCTGGCTTATTAAAAATTGTCACCAGCATAGTTGTAATAGGCGAACCCAGCATAAGAATGATTGCCGCTTCGGAAACCTTAATTTGCTTCAGTCCGGAATACCAAGTGGAAACATAACCCAGAAGCAAAAAGCCGGTAAAAATTATCCAAGCAAATTGACTGGAGTTTATTTTAGCAATTGGCTCTAACTGATGCGTAAAGGCCAAAAAAAATAAAATAAAAATAGATCCAAAAAACATACGGGCCCACACTACAGTTTTGGCCGGAAGTTCGGCCAGGGCATATTTGGAAATTACGTTTTCTATCGCCCAAAAAAGCGTGGCGATAAAAATTAAAAAAGTTCCCCAGCTTAAATGGATATCAGAAAAATTTAAAAGCAACACATTAGCCAGCATTAAAGTAATACCAGCCAAAAGATAGTTCCGGGTAATTTTTTCTTTTAGACATATGGCCGCTAAAATAAAAATCCAAACAAACATCGTTTTTTGGATAAAAGAAGCTTCAGCCGCGGTTGTCATTGTCAGCCCTTTAAAAAATAAAAGAAAAGGGATACTGCCGCCGATCAACCCTATAGATAACAGCAATCGCCATTGTTTTTTAGTTATTGATCTTAAGGAAGAAAAATTCCAAGCGCCGAAAATAATTGCTGTCATAGATAGTGCCGCTAAAGAATTCTTAAGAAATGTAAAAACATATGGATTGGCCAAATTAACGGCAAATTTATTCATCAAGATCGAAAATCCAGAAATCAAAGCCGTGGTTAAAACAAGAAAATATCCTTTATTTTTCATTTTTGCTTGCCCTGTTGAATAAATTTTGCAGAGCAAAATTATTTTTTCAGAGAAAAAATTATTCAACAGGGTGAATTAAAAATTTGGTTTATTTCCTGAGCTTGTTTTTGAGTCAGTTTTTGAATGATAATATTGTTTTGCGTCAGCACCCAATCGCCTTTCTTGACTTGGATGATGCTTTTAGCTTCCTGCTTTTCACCATTTTCTCTTTCCAAAACAAAAATGCCAGTTCTTGCTGAAATGACTTTTTTAGGAATAGTTAAACACATGCGCTTCGTTAAAATAAAAAATAAAAAATAAAAAATTAAAGTTAAGTAACGTCTGCGTTGCAATTATTTATAATAACCGTGAGCGGAGCGAACACAAAAATTTTTAACTTTTATATTTGCCTTTTTAACTTTTTAGGCCTTGCCGTCACTGCCAAAAATTTTTATTTTCCTTTTGACCACTTCATGCACCGCCTCGCGCGCCGAGCCTAAAAGTTTTCGAATATCAAAACTGACATTGCCTTGGTTGCGCACCGAATTGATCAGATTATTGATAAAAGCCATACGGATTGCCGTATCCACATTGAAGCAAGCTACGCCACGGTCAATTACTTCTTTCACTTTGCCGTTCTCCCAGTCGGAAGCGCCGTGAAGAATCAGGGGGATATTGCATTTTTTATTAATCATATCCAAGCGATCGAAGTCCGGCACTTCCCGTTCCTTAAAAAAGTCATGGGCATTGCCGATGGCTACCGCCAAAGCATCAATTCCGGTTTCTTTGACAAAGGCTTCGGCTTCTCCCGGATCGGTCATATATTTGTCCCAGTCGACATCTCCGGCTTCATATTCGCCCAAATACGGAACACTGCCCAATTCCGCCTGTACATCCGCCCCTTTCTCATGGGCAAATTTTACCACTTTTTTAGTCACCTCTAGATTATCCGCGTATTTTTTTCTTGATCCGTCATACATAACCGAAGTGTAACCAATAGCCAAGGACCGTTCGATAATTTCCAAACTTTTTCCATGGTCTAAATGAATGCCAATAGGAATATCGGGCGCATAAAACTCCGCGTCATTTTTTACCAGATTAAACATTCCCCGTCCGCCGCCGTATTCCATAGTTTTCTCGGTTATTTGGATAATAATCGGCGAACGCATTTCCAATGCCGCTTCCACAATGGCTCTAGTAGTTTCCAAATTTACCGTATTAAAGGCACCGACTGCATAACCACCCTCCCTAGCTTTTTGTAAAATTTCTTTGACACTGGTAATCATATGAGCACTGATTCCACACAAATTTTATACAAATCTTACACGGATAACACAAATTATTTTAAAATATGTGCATCTGTGTTAATTTATCAAAAATCTGTGTTAAATTTGTTTACTTATTATTTCCGCTATTTTTAAAAATTCGTACGGCACCAGACTTTCCCGCCCGATCAGCACCCCATCCATCCCGGGATCAACGCAAACCTGCTGGACCGTTTTTGAGTTAACACTGCCGCCATAAACTATCCGGACTTTTTCCGCATATTTTTTGCCAAACATTCCAACTAATATTTTTTTGATTAAAACTCTGGCTTCCATAATTTCGTTGGCCGTCGGAACCTCATCCGTGCCTACCGACCAAACCGGCTCATAAGCGATTACGATTTGTTCGGCTTTTACCCGCCCGATTTTGAAAAGCCCTTCCTTGACTTGGCTGCTGATAACCGAAAGGGTATGGTGATTCTCTTTCTCAATTTTTGTTTCTCCCACGCAAAGGATCGGCAGAAGCCCTCCTTTTAGAGCCAACATCAGTTTTAAATTTATTTCTTCGTTTTTTTCCGCAAAATATCTCCTTCTTTCGCTATGGCCGACAATCACATAATCACAGCCTAGACCTTTGAGCATCGGCGGGGAAATTTCTCCGGTAAACGAGCCTTTATTTTCGGAGAAAACATCCTGGCCGCCAATTTTCACCCTGTCAAATTTCGCCACAGGCGAACCAGCTTCGCTGGATTTGACGGGATAAATTTTTTTGCCTTTCCACTTGTTGAAAGCTTCAATGTGCACGAACGGCGGGCAGAGAATAATCTCTGAATTATTCAGTTTTTTTCCTTTCAACTCACTGGAAAAAATTTCTAAATACTTTTCTCTTTCCAGCGGACTTAGCAGATTCATTTTTAGATTTCCAATGATTATTTTTTTCATATTATTGGGAAAAACCTAAAGTTATAAACAAAACTATAATACCTGAAAGCATGGTGCCGAGCAATAACAACGGGAGTGATTTCCATTTCGGCACTCCGAAAATAAAAGCCGCCAACGCTCCGGTCATGCCGCCCAAAAATGGAATGGAAATAGCCGCCAGAATAAATATAGCCCATGCGCCGTATTTTTGCATCTTATCCGCGGCGCGTTTTCTCGTGTGCTCAAACAGCCAATCAAAAAACTTTTTGAAAAAACCGATGTATTTGGAAAGAAATCTAGCGATCGGATCCAATAAAAAAACAATTATCACCATCGCCGCAAAAGTTCCAAGCACCGACCACAGCCAGGCATCAAAAGCGCTCATCCTGTAAACGTTGTAAGCCAGTGGCAAAGCCGCCCTAAGCTCAGTGACCGGAATCATGGCTACCAGGAAAGTAGCCAGCCAGTGCGGAAAACCGACAAACCAAGAAATTATCAATGCGTGCATAAAAAATTAATTCTGATTTCTTAAATATTCAGCTGATATTTCCGGCTCGATGGTGGATATTTCCACGCCGGTCGAGAGCTCGAATCCCGCCCAATCAGCCGTATGCGGCAAAATTTCGATATGCCAATGGTAATGCGGATAATCCTTGCCATCACAAGGCGAGGTATGAATATAGAAATTATAAGCCGGATCTTTCAAAGCCTTGTAAATTTTACTGATGGCCGCCTGTAACGCCTCGCCGCCGGCGATCTTTTCCTTTTGGTTCATCCTCTCGAAATACGGTTTGTGCTTTTTCGGCACGACCCAGACTTCGAAAGCCGCGCGCGAAGCAAACGGGCAATAGGCCACGAATTCCTTATTTTCAAAAATTACTCTTTTTTGATTTTCACATTCCCACTCATTCATGATGCAATAGACGCATTCCCGGTTGGAGCGGTGGTAAGTTTCCGCGCTGTCCAGCTCTGATTTGATGTAGGGAGAGACTATCGGAATGGCCATCAGCTGCGAATGCGGATGGGGAATGGACGCGCCAGCTTCTTTGCCGTGGTTATGGAAAATTTCAATATAATTGACGTTCTTCTTATTCATCAGATCGATGTAGCGTTCCTGATAGGCATCCAAAATTTCCGAGACTTGCATCGAATCCATCATGGCAATCTGTTTATGGTGGTCCTTGGTCACTATCAATTCATGATAACCGGTTCCATCCATGCCGAAAAATGGGCCGTCTTCAAAATGTTTCAGTTCTTGGCTTGGAGAAAAGGCCGGGTATTTATTGGGAAAAACTCGAAGGCTCCAATCGCCGTCCGGAGTGTGATAGAGCAAAATGTCTTTTTCCTGGTCGGTTTCCTCCGGATAGCAAAAAAAACATTTTTTCTCGGGATCATCAGTTTCTTTGAGCCTGGTATGCTTGGCAAACTCTTCCGGCCGCTTGGAGCGTCCGGTCGCGATCACCACCCAATCACCCGTGATCAGATCCTGCCTTAACTCAGAAACACTTGATTGTTTTTTTGTGTTCTCCTTTTCCATTTTTTTTACCCTATTAAATACGGCTTTGCCGTCCGCCTTTGGCGGAATTTAATAGGGTGAATTTTCTCCTTAATTTTTCCAAAAAAATTTAAATTTATTTGTCCGAGTTAATTTTATATTTTCCGCTCCAAAGCCTGAGGCGGGTCTCAAACAGATCAATCAAAACTTGCGTAAATCCATTTTTCCCGGACAAGCTGACGGTTGAGCCCTCTTCATTCAGCCATCTGACCGGCATTTGTTTTATTTTAAATCCTAATTTTTTGGCTAGAATGATCAATTCAAAATCAAAGCCGAACCGATCTACTACCATCCGGCTGGCTACCGCTTGGGCGGCCTTGCCACTGATCATTTTAAATCCGCATTGCGTATCTGGAAAAGACCAAAGGCCAAGAACGATCCGGATCAGCCAGTTGCCCATATCGCCCATAATTTCGCGATATTTCGGCTGGTGGATCTGGATGTAAGCTCCTTCAATGTCGCGCGAACCGATAATCACATCGTAGCCGTTTTTAAATTCCGGAAGAAAAGTATCCAGATGGGTAATGGAAGTTGAACCGTCAGCATCCAGAAACACCCGGTATTCACCTTTGGCTTCCAAAAGTCCCTGGCGGACCACATAACCTTTGCCGTGGTTTTCCGGATTTTCTATCACTTTTAAATTCTTGACTTGTCCGGAAAAACCTCTGGCAATTTCCGCCGTATCATCGGGAGAGCCGTCAACTACCACTAAAATTTCGTAAGTGTAATTTTTACCGCTTAAATATTTTTCTATTTCCAAAAGATTGACGCCTATCCTTTTGCCTTCCTTATAAGCAGGTATGATAACAGACAAATATGGGTTATTATCCATTTTTTTCAGTTAATATTTATTTATTTTATTATAACACAACCGTCAATTTATGCACCAAATTTTTTGTCCAGCCATTCCTGAAGAATTATTCTGGCCGCTTCCTGATCGTCAAAACGTTTAACATTTTTTAAGCCCCTTTCAATGAGATTGTTTTCCGCCATTTTGGTCGTAAACATTTCACTTTGATATTCTACTTTAATGCCCAGTTTTTGCTCAATTTGCTTTCCGAATTTCATTTTATCATCTGCCTGACCATTATATTCCGTTGTTCCAAAAATTATCATATCTATCTCATTTGCTCTGATAATTTCAGCTAAATTGTCCAGTAAATCTTTATTATTTTCCAGTGTTTTATAAGCTGAAGCGATTTTCAACTCTGAATCGGCCATGGCTAAACCTACTTTGGCGGTTCCAAAATCTATACCCAGAATGTGCCTTATTTCAGCTTCATTTTGACTCTGTATTGACATTTTCCTTATTTTATGATAGAATTAGAGATTAGTACTTAAACTACAATATTTGGTTTAACTTAACAACTCAAGGTTAAAGGAGGAAAAAAGTATGAAATATTTGACTCGAATCTGTACATTTTTATTTGCAGTAGGTATTTTTTCTGGAGTATGGACCGCTTTTTACATCGGTTCAGTAATGGTTGCCAACAAACTTCCAGCTGCCTACAAAAGCATGGCCATCTTCAGAACCCCTGAACAAGTGCTGATGATGTCATTCTTCCTGCTTTTGGGATTCTATCCGGAAGTCAGAGAAGAACTAAACAATTTTTTGAAAAAACTATTTCCATCCAGGCATGAAGCAAACGGATAATTTTGCCTAATGCCACAGACATTCCCGGTTCGACCTCACGGTTGGCCGGGATTTTTTTATCCTGTCGCTCGCGAGCGACAGGATTTATTGCAAAAATATTATTTTAAAATTGTCAAAACTTCAACGCCATCCTTGGTTATTAAAACAGTATTTTCGTAATGTCCGCTTAATTTTCCGTCCTGGGTTTGGAAAATCCAGCCGTCTTTACCTAGTACGGTTTCAAAAGTTCCCGCATTTATCATCGGCTCTAGCGCCAGAGTTATTCCGGATTCAAGGCGATAATCCTCGCAACGGCGGCTGTAATAATTGGGAATGATCGGATCTTCGTGCAGTTTCTGGCCGACGCCATGTCCCACCAGATTTCTAACCACCGAAAAACCATTGGCTTCAACATATTTTTGGACGGCCTTGGAATAATCGCTAAGCATACTCCCCTCTCTGAGATTCTTTATTCCTTCCCAGAAAGATTGTTCGGCCGCTTCTTTAATTTTTTTAACTTCCACTGAAGCATTGCCGACCAAAAACATCCGGGCCATATCCGTAAACATATTTTCATATTTCATGCCCAGGTCAATTTTAACCAGATCGCCGTTTTTTAGGATAACATTTTTTTTCGGTATGCCGTGCACCACTTCCGAATTTATAGAAATACAAGCCGTGGCTGGATAAGGACTGCCCATACCGCCTTCATAACCCTTAAAAGCCGGGGTGCCGCCATTAGCAAAAACAAGCTTTTCCGCCAGCTTGTCCAGTTCCAATGTATTTTTTCCCGGAGCGATGGCTTTCCCAACCTCAGCCATGATCTTGGCCATGATTTGGCCACCTTCACGCATCGCTTCGATTTCTTTTTTTGATCTAACTTTAATCATCAATTTTAATGCCTTTTAAAATATCTTCAAAAACTTTTTCAACCGGCTGCTCGCCTTTTATCTCCAAAAGTTTTCCTTTCTCCCTGAAATATTCTATAACCGGTAAAGTTTCGCTTTTAAAAATATCCAGTCTTTTTTTAATGTTTTCCGGTGTATCGTCCGGACGCTGGATAATTTTACCTCCGCACTTCAAACAATTTTCTGTTTCACTTTGGATGTCTTTTCTCATAATTAAAATGGTTCCGCATTTTGAACAGATCCAACGTTTGGAAATGCGATTGATGGTTTCTTTTTCCGAAATATTAATGTAAATCACTTCGTCAATTTTTCTTCCAAACTCTTTGAGGGTTTTTTCAATATAGTCGACTTGATCCATCACCCGAGGCGCGCCATCGATAATCAGGCCTTGCTCTCTGGGAACCGAAGTAAATTTTACTTTTAGCACTTTATCAAAAATTTCGTTGGGCACCAAAGCGCCTTTGACATTCTGGATCTCATAAATTTGCTTTCCTAAGGGCGTGTCCATTTTAGCCACTTCCCTAAGCGCTTTGCCGACACCGATGATTACCAGATTAAATTTATCGGCCAAGAGTCTGGCTTGCGTTCCTTTGCCAGAACCTTGAGGACCCAAAATAATAATATTCATATAACATGCGCCATATAACATGCAGCAATTTCTTATGTTTCATGCTTCATGTTATATACGATATAGTTAAAAGCCTTCGTAATCGCGCATCACCAGCTGGCCTTCTATTTGCTTCACAGTTTCAATGACCACTGAAACGACAATGAGCAGCCCGGTGCCGCCGATACTTAAAGACTTAATGTTAAATACGCCCTGGATAACAAAAGGTAAAACCGCTATGATACCCAAAAAAATTGCTCCCGACAAGGTCACCCGATTGATGATGCGGTAAAGATATTCAGCGGTGGTTTTTCCCGGCCGGATGCCTGGGATATAGCCGCCTTGTTTTTGCAGGCTCTCGGAAATTTTATTGGGATCAAAAACAACCGCGGTATAAAAATAAGTAAAAGCCACTACTAAGATAAAATACAAGCTGCCGTAAAAAATCTGGTTTTGGAAAATAGTACCGACACTTTTGGCTATACTGGCAATGGTATGGTTGGAAGCATTCGATAAAAAATTCGCTACCACTCCGGGAAAAAGCATAATTGACATCGCGAAAATAATTGGAATGACACCGGCCTGATTGACTCTGAGCGGCAAATGGGTGGAAGTCCCGCCATACATCCGATTACCGCGGATTCGTTTGGCATAAGATACCGGAATATTTCGCTGGCCTTCCGTTACGACCACGACTGCCGCTATGGCTAAAATAATCAGCGCCAGAATTATGAGATAAGTGAATAATTGCGAAGAATCAAAAGTTGTAAACATTCTGGAAGCTGAGGAAGGCAATTTAGAGACGATACCGGCGAAAATGATAAGCGACACGCCATTGCCGATGTTTTTTTCGGTAATCAGTTCTCCGAGCCACATCAGGAAAATTGTTCCGGCCACCGCCACCATGATGATAGCCAGCATATCGAACTTGCTAAGTTCTCCTAAAATATGCTGGGAACGGAACAATGAAATCATGGCGAAAGTTTGGAGCGCCGCCAAGGGCACTGTTGCCCAACGAGTCCACTGGTTGAATTTTTGCCGGCCAGCCTCGCCCTCTTCTTTGTAAATTTGCTCCAGCCGCGGAACGATCATCGTTAATAACTGCATAATGATCGAGGAGGTTATGTAGGGACCAACTCCCAACATCACGATGGAAATACTGGAAAGTCCGCCGCCGGAAAATAAATTCAATAGTCCGAACAGCTGATTGCTTTGGAAAAAATTTCTGAGCTGGACCTGATCCACCCCCGGGATCGGAATGTTAGACACCAGGCGGAAAACCACCAAAAGCGCAAAAATAAAAAATATTTTGTTGCGCAGTTCTTTGACTTTGAAAATTTGTAAAATTTTATCAAACATTTTTTTATTTACCCCCACACCAACTTTTGCGAATTATTAATATTATAAAATATTTTTACTGAATTTATTATGTCAACTTTTTATTATTCGCGTATTTATGAAAGTTGGTGTGCGGGTGTATGAATAAAGGGCGCTCCTCAGCCGCCCTTTCTTACTTCTTTTCTTTCACAGTTTCAATTTTTCCTCCGGCTTTTTCAATCGCTTCTTTGGCAGAACCGCTAAGGAATATTTCTTTATCAACGGTAAATTTCTTTTTCAGAATGGCTTTTCCCAAAAGTTTAATTTTACCCTTTCTTATTTTATCAATAAGTTTGGCTTTAATCAAAGATTCCACGCTGATGATATCTCCGTCCTTGAACTTCTTTTCGATCTTAGCGATATCAACCGCTTCGGCTTTATAGTTAAGGGCTTTAAAGCCTTTCTTTTTCTTCATATGATCGATCAGGGTCGAGCGTCCGCCTTCAAAAAGCGGATCAACATGCGCTCCTGACCGCGCCTTTTGGCCTTTATTTCCCTTACCGGAATAAGTTCCCTTTTTCCCACCTCGGCCGATAGTTTTCTTTTTCTTGCGGGGAGTATTTAATGTGATGTTATTTATCTGCATATTTCTAAAAATTAATTATCTTGCCCAATCCTGGCTTTCCTGGTCCTGGTCGATTCCAGACTTTTCAATGCATTGATGGTTGCCCGAGCCACGCTTAACTTATTTGAAGTTCCCAGCGATTTGGAAACAATGTCTTTGATACCGGCCAAATCAACTACCGCCCTTACCGCTCCGCCGGCAATAATTCCTTTTCCACTTTTTGCCGGTCTAAGGAGCACTTTGGCGCTTCCTAATTTGTAAAATATATCCTGTGAGATGGTATTTTTTTTCATCACCACCGTAATCATGCTTTTTTGGGCGTCATCGAAAGCTTTTTTGATGGCATCGGAGACATCCGCTCCTTTGCCCACTCCCACGCCGACTCTGCCTTTCCGATTGCCGATCACCAATGTTGCCCGGAATCGAAAACGCCGTCCGCCTTTAACTACGCGAGCCACCCTGGCTAAATCCAAAAGCTTCTGGTCGTATTCAGGTTTTTCCCGTCTCTCCCTGCTAAATTTTTTATCTCGTGCCATTTTTGTCTGCGAGGTACGAGCGGCTACAAAAATGAGCATCCCGCACCAATTCGATTATTTTATCTATAAATTATTATTTATCTTAAGCCGTTAGGCAAATCAGCGCACTTTACTTTATATTTCATAAAAATTCTATCGGAATTTGGTGCGGGATAGCCGTAATTTTTAAAACTTCAAGCCGCCTTCACGCGCCCCTTCAGCTAAAGCTTTCACCTTGCCGTGATATTTATAACCCGACCGGTCAAACACGATTTTTTCTATTTTCTTATCTAAACATTTTTTGGCAATCATACTTCCGATTTTTTTCGCTCCTTCGATGCCATTTTTGGCTTTGGCTTCTTTGAGATTAGCGGAAACTAAAACTTTTCCTTTGGAATCATCAATGACCTGGGCATAAATATTTTTCAAACTCTTAAAGACCGCCAGTCTCGGAGTTTTGGCAACTCCCTTGATCTTGGCATTGATCTGTTTTTTTCTTTGCAATCTTAATTTGTTTCGGCTATTTTTTTTCATAAATTTACTGATAATTCAAATTGGCTATTTGGCGGCAGCGGTAGCTTTTTTGCCGGCCTTTCTCCTGACATGTTCGCCGACATACCGGAAGCCTTTACCTTTATATGGTTCGGCTTTTTTTAATTTGCGGATCTCAGCCGAAAACTGTCCGACTTTTTGCTTGTCTATACCGGAAATAGCCAGAACATTATTTTCTTCAATCTTGGCTTCCAGCCCTTCGGGCACATCCACGACCACCGGATGGGAAAATCCCAAAGCCAAATTTATTTTCTTTCCTTGCACCGACATCCGGTAACCGACTCCCTGCAACTCCAGCTGTTTTTTATAGCCTTCCGTAACTCCCATGACCATATTGCTGATCAAAGATCTCATTAGTCCCCATAAAGCTCCGGCCTCCTTGGTTTGGCCGTTCTTAGTCAGAATAATTTGCTTGTCTTTTATTTCTAAAGATATTTCTTTGTGCACATCCAAATCCAAGGTTCCTTTGGGACCTTTGATGGAAAGATGGCCGTCTTGATATTTAGCTTCGACTCCATCTTTTAATTCAATTGGTTTTTTTCCGATCCTACTCATAATATTTTAAAAATTTCTTATTACCAAACTTCGCATATGAATTCTCCCCCTAAACCGGCTTTTTTGGCTTCTTCGCCGGTCATCACTCCCTTGGAGGTGGAAAGAATCGAAATGCCGTAATTGTTTTTTACGCTTTTGATGTCTTGATGCTGGACATAAACCCTCTGTCCTTCCTTGCTTCTTTTTTTGATCTGCTTGATGGCCGGATCTTTCCGGGTGTTGGAAATTTTGTAATATTTCAAACCAACTTTAATGACTTCAAAATTGCCTTCTTTTTCTTTGGCTGCAGATTCCACAAAACCTTCTTTTTCAAGAATTTGGGCAATGGCTAATTTCAATTTAGAGGCACTAATAACCGCCTGGGTCTTTCCGGCTCGCTGAGCATTTTTTATTCTGGTTAACATTTCCGCTATTGGATCTAACATAATGTTTATCGTGACATGTAACATGAAACATGAAACATATTTTTGATTATAATAATTTATTGTTTGTTATATGTTGTATGCTGTATGTTATATGATTTATTACCAACTGGCTTTCTTTATTCCCGGAACTTGGCCGGTGCTGGCCAGCTCCCTAAAACAAATTCGGCAAAGATCAAATTGGCGCATATATCCATGCTTTCTTCCGCATCTCCAGCAGCGTCTTACGATTCTGGTGGAAAATTTAGGTTTTTTTCTTGCTCGTGCTTCTACTGACTTTTTTGCCATATTTGTCTAAAAAATTATTTTTTATTCTTTAACTATTGGAAATCTTAATATTCTGAATAATTCGACGCTTTCTTCCCGATTTTTGGCGTTAGTGACAACCGTTACCTGCAGACTGAAAATATTTTTGACGTTCTCAGGAAGAATTTCCGGAAAAATCAGATGCTCTTTGATTCCCAGGTTTAAATTTCCGCCGGCGTCAATGGCCGATTCCTTTATGCCTTGAAAATCCCGGATCCGGGGAACAGCCGCGCCAATCAGCCTTTCCAAAAAATCCCATTTTCTTCTGCCGCGAAGCGTTACTTTAATTCCAACTTCCAATCCTTCCCGGATTTTAAAACCGGCGATTGACTTTCTAGATTTAGTCAGCACCGGTTTCTGCCCGGTGATCTGGGTAATCGATTGGACCACTTCCTTTACCAAATTGGAATCTTTAAGGAATTTTCCAATGCCGACATTAACAATGATCTTTTCGATTCTGGGAACCTGAAAAGCGTTTTTTAGCCCGAATTTTTTTTCCATTTCGGCAACCGCTTCCTTATTATATTTTTCCCTGATTGAATTTCTCATAACTTATAATAAATTATCTAAATTTCCGATTGGCATTTCTTGCAAACTCTCGATTTATTTTCCCCGCTTTTCCTATATCCAATCCGGGTGGCTTTGCCGCATTTTGAGCAGACCAACATCAGTTTGGAAATATTAATTTTGCTGGGAACTTCAATTCTTTGGCCTTTTTCGCCTTCTTTTCTCGGCCGGACATGCTTAATTACTAAATTTAAGCCTTCCACGATAGCTTTGTTTTCAACTTTAAAAATCTTAAGCAACTTTCCGCTCTTGCCTTTGTCTTTACCGGCTAAAATATTAACTTTGTCTCCCTTTTTTATCTTCATAACTGCTGATTTATGATTAAACTACTTCCAGAGCTAAGGAAATTATTTTACTGTATCCTTTCTCCCTTATTTCTCTGGCAATCGGTCCGAAAATTCTGGTGCCTTTGGGATCCTTGCCGTCCAAAATAACCGCCGCGTTCTCGTCAAACCGGATGCATGACCCGTCTTTTCTCTTGAGCTCTTTGTTTTGCCTGACAATAACCGCCCTTACTTTGTCTCCCTTTTTTACCATACCTCTCGGTTCAGCCACCTTAACGGAAGCCACGATGATATCGCCGACCTGCGCATAACGCCTTCGGGTTCCGCCCAGCACCTTGAAACACTTGATCATTTTGGCGCCGGTGTTGTCGGCTACTTTCAATTTTGATTCTGCTTGGATCATATATTTAAACTACCTTATATCTTTTATCTTTGCTGATGGGCCGGCACGGAACAATCTCAACCACATCGCCGACTTTATATTTATTTTCCGGATCATGAGCTTTGTAATTTTTGGTTGATTTGTATTTTTTCTTATATTTGGAATGCGTTTTAAAACTAGCTACGGAAACAACGACGGTTTTATCCATCTTGTCGTTAGTCACTACGCCCTTTTTCCTCATGATAATTTTATTCTTTTCCATTATTTTGGTTCATCCCGCACTATTTTTATTAAAATATTTTTTATTTAGCGCGGATAAAATTTATTAATAATTCATTGATTTTACTCTTTTGCAATAGTGCGGGATTCATTAATTAAAGTCAAAATTCTCGCAATGTCTTTTTTGGTGTTCTTCAATTCCTTATTGTTCTTTATCTGTTTAGAAGAAATATCAAATCTAAGCTTCCGGACCGATTCTCTTTTTTCAGCCAAAAGTTTTTTAAGCTCGTCTGTATTTTTTTCTCTGAGTTCTTTTATCTTCATATTTTTAAACTTCTCAGTCTTTCATTACGAATCGGGTTTTAACGTTTAATTTATAGGCGGCTAGCTTCAAAGCTTGCCTGGCAATTTCTTCCTTAACTCCGTCCATCTCAAATAAAATTCTTCCTGGTTTTACCACAGCCACAAAATGATCGACAGCTCCTTTTCCTTTACCCATCGGGGTTTCGTCGCCTTTTTTGGTCATGGATTTATCCGGGAAAATTCTGATCCAAATTTTTCCGCCGCGCTGGACATATCTAGTCATTGCCCGCCGAGCCGCTTCGATCTGTCTAGCCGAAACCAAATTGCTTTCCAAAGATTTCAAGCCAAAACTGCCAAAACTGACAGCATTGCCACGGTTAGCCTTGCCTCGGATTTTTCCTCCGCGGTGCAACTTTCGGTGTTTAACTTTCTTAGGCATTAACATAATTTTATTCTCTTTCTAAAATATTATTTTTCCGGCTGGCTATTTTTAAAAACTTCTCCCTTGTACAGCCAAACTTTCACACCAATAGTTCCATAGGTCGTATAAGCCGTCGCGCGGGCAAAATCGATATTGGCACGCAGAGTATGGAGCGGCAATGTGCCTTTGGCGGCCCACTCCAACCGGGCCATTTCTGAACCGTTTAATCTTCCGGAAACCATTATCTTAACTCCCTTGATCAGATTATTCTTGGCTACCTGATCCAGCATCGATTTCAGCGCTCTTTTGAACGGAATTCTTTTTTCCAGCTGTTCGGCAATGTTTTGAGCCACTAAAGCCGCGTTTTCCTCAAAATTCTTAACTTCCTGAACTTCCACTTTTAAAGCCGTCTTTTTGCCTTTGAAAAAATTATTTTTGATGTATTTCTGAATATCTTCGATGCCGCTTCCGCCCCGGCCGATTAAAACTCCCGGGCGGGCGGTCCTGACAATCACTTTTATCATCGCTACCGATCTTTCAATTTCCACGTCAGCAATCGCAGCCGTTTTCCACTTTTTCATAATATCCGTCCGCAGATTGATGTCCTGCTTGAAATTTTCCCTGTATTCTTTTTTATTAAACCACTTGGATCTCCAGGTATTGGTGATACCGATTCGGAGCCCGGTCGGGTTTACTTTATGTCCCATAAATTTTTATCTCTAATTATTCTTTCTTACTATCTATTAATTTACATTGATTTTCTTCTGAATATCTTGTTGGTCCAATTGCCTTTTCCGCCTTTTGCTTTTCCCGGCAATTCTTTCTTTTCTTCTTCCGGAGCTATCACCTTGGTTTCTTTCTTGGTTTCCGCTTTTTCCTTGGCTTCTTTTTCGATTTTTTTCTTGGCTTCAATTCTTTTTTTCTTTTCCTTGTCCAATTCGTCCTTTGATTTTCTTCCTTTTCCTTCCACTCTTTCATCGATAATCACTTCGATTTGTGAGGTGCGTTTATGGATCATTCCGGCTCGGCCATAAGCTTTGGGCATCCATCTTTTCAAGGTGGCACCCGCTCCGACCAAGACATTGAAAACATACATATTGTCACGGTCAATCCCAAAATTATTTTCCGCATTGCTCATGGCGCTTTGAACCAATTTCCGCATTTGAGGACTGCCGGCTTTGACAGTCACAGCCAATTGATTCATCGCATCCTGAACATCCAATCCCTTGATCAGGTTGGCTACCAGTCTCACTTTCCGGGAAGCTATCCTTAAATTGTTGAGTTTCGCTGATACTTTCATAAATATGATTTGCTATTATTTCTTAGCTTCGGTTGAAGCTTTAGCCGCTTTGGACGCATCCAATTCTTTTTGTTTGGCAGCCATTTCGATCTCTTTCTGCATCTTTCCACCATGACGGACAAATTTTCTGGTTTGTGAAAATTCTCCCAAACGGTGGCCAACCATTTCTTCATTCACAAAAACCGAAACAAAATCTTTTCCATTATGGACGCCGAAAGTAAATCCGATCATTTCCGGAGATATCACCGAGGATCTAGACCAAGTTTTAATAACCGACTTATCGCCCGGTTTTTTATCCAAAACTTTTTTGACTAGCCGTTGATCCACATAAGGACCTTTTTTTAAACTTCGTGTCATATTGGTTGGTTATTTTCTCTTTTCTCTGCGCTTGATTATGAATTTATTGCTATATTTTTTCTTTTTCCTGGTTTTTTTGCCGAGAGCCGGTTTGCCCCAAGGAGTTTTCGGATGCTTAAGACCGATTCCCTGCCGGCCTTCGCCTCCTCCATGCGGATGGTCAACCGGATTCATCGCCGAACCGCGAACAGCCGGACGTTTGCCCAACCAGCGGCTCTTTCCGGCTTTTCCTATATTAATGGCATTGTGTTCAAAATTACTGACTTGTCCGATATTGGCATAGCATTCGATGCTAATCATCCTGATTTCTCCGGATCCCATTTTAATCTGAGCCATTTCTTCGCCAACAGCGGTTAAGGCCGCTCCGGAACCGGCACTTCTCATCACCTGTCCGCCTTTTCCCGGAAACAGTTCAATATTGGAAATTATCGTTCCGACCGGAATATTTTTAACCTTGGCCCGATTTCCCAATTTTACCGGGGCATTTTCCGCGCACATTATTTCCTTGCCCGCTTCCATTCCTTCAGTAGCCAGGATATATCTTTTTTCTCCATCTTTATAATTGACCAAAGCAATGAAAGCGCTGCGGTTCGGATCTTTTTCGATTGCGGCAATTTTTCCAGGAATATTAAATTTATCCATTCTAAAATCAACGATCCGATATCTTTGTTTATGGCCGCCGCCTTGATGCCGGACGGAAATTTTTCCCAAAGATCTGCCGGCTTGGCTGGTTTTCTTGGCCAGCAAAGACTTTTCCGGTTTTTTATCGGTTACTATTTCTGACTTAACGATTGACATATTCCTGCGTCCGGCGTTATTTCTTTTGTAGATTTTGATTGCCATTTTTTCTATTATTAAACACCTTTGAATAATTCAATATTATCTCCGGCCTTAAGCGTAACAATCGCTTTTTTAAATCCGGATTTCCAACCTGGAGTCTTGCCGTAATTCCTGAGTTTCTTCGGAATTTTTACGGTATTGACGGAAATAACTTTCACTTTGTATAGATCCTCGACTGACTTTTTGATCCTTTCTTTAGAGGCGTCCTGGCTGACTTTAAAAACATATTTATTCAGTTCCAACGCTTGAGTTGAAGCTTCCGTTATCCAAGGTTCGACTAAAACCTTGAAAGCCACATCGCTTTCTCCCAAAACTTGATTTATTTTTTGATCATTTTCCGCCATAAATTATTTCTTATATTTTTCTTCCAGATATTTAACCGAGTCTTTGCTGAGAACCAGATTTTTATGGTTCAACATATCGAAAACATTAATTTGGCTGATAAAAATATTATTTACTTTTTCCAGATTCCGGCTGGTAAGCATAGCTTCCTTTTCTTTTGTTCCAAAAGCTATCAAAGTTTTGCCCTTGATCTTGAGATTCTTGAGAGTTTCAAACATCTGTTTGGTTTTATTTTCCTTGAGTTCCATTTTTTCCACCACTTTAATTTCTCCATCCCTCAATTTGCCGCTCAAAACAACCGCAATTGCCTTAGCATTCATTTTTTTATTGATCTTTTTCTTGAAATTCCGCTCACTCTTTGGTCCGAAAGCCACGCCGCCTTTTCTCCAAACCGGAGTCCTGACAGAACCAACCCGCGCCCGGCCTGTTCCTTTTTGCCTCCAAGGCTTGATTCCGGAACCGGCTCTTTCGCCCCGAGTTTTGGTATCAGCCAAAGATTGCCTTTTGTTGGCGTATATCGAAACAAAAATCTGATTGACCAAATCATTATTGGCCGGCACAGCAAAAACCGAATCGTCTATTTTAAGACTTTCAACTTCCTTACCGGCTAAATTGTAAACTTTAATTTCCGCCATTTTATTTATTTAACAAAAATTTCAACTACTGATCCCGGAATTCCAGGTACAGCGCCTTTTAATCCGATCAATTTGCTTTCTTTATTGAGATAAGCCACTTCAACATTTTCGCTGGTCGCTTTCACTCCGCCCATCCGGCCGGCCATCCTTTTCCCTTTGATGACGTGCTCGGGATATCCGGCCCCAATCGCTCCCGGCGCCCGATGATCATGCTTTCGTCCATGGGTCTTTGGCGCCCCTCCAAATCCGTGCCGTTTGACCACGCCCTGAAATCCTTTAGCCTTGGTAATGCCGCGGACGCTGACTCTTTCCCCAATCTTGAAAATATCCAAAGCGATTTCATCTTCTTTTTTAAGCTCTGTAGCTGCTACCTTGAATTCCTTCTTAACAATCTTATTTTTCGTCTTTGGCATTTCCACCTGGACAGCTTGATATCCGTCTTTTTCCTCATTTCTCACCTGGGAGACTTTAGAAAAACACTCAACCAGAGTCACATTAAGTGCTCCTTTTTTTTCGTCATAGACGGTCGTCATTCCTATTTTTTTTCCTAAAATAAATTTTGCCATTTTCGTAAATTAAAAAACTGGTCAACGCCAGTTTTAACCCTATCGGATTAATGCTTGTTGCAACCTGGCTAGTTGAGTATCCCGTCGCTCGAAAGTGACAGGACTTTAACTAGTGAACCTTCCTAATTATTCTATTAAAATGAAAATTACATCTTGATCTCAATATCCACTCCAGCTGGCAGGTCCAAATTTGTCAGACTGTCGATCGTCTTTGGAGTAGGATTCCAAATATCCACCAATCTTTTGTGCATACGCATCTCATATTGATCACGCGCATCTTTGTGCACAAAGGTGGATTTATTAACTGTAAACTTTCTGATTTCAGTTGGTAATGGAACTGGACCGGTAATTTTGGCTCCGGTACGCTCGGCAGTTTCAACGATTTGCTTGGCGGACTGGTCAATGATCTTATGGTCGTAAGCCTTTATCTTGATCCTAATTCTTGATTTTACTTCTTCTTCCTTTTTAGCCATTTTGAATTATTAATTACTCTGTTTATAAATTTACTTTATAGTCCAGCTCTTCTAGCATAAGAGCTGGACTAAAAGAGAACTTATTTTATAATTTTGGTAGCCACACCGGCTCCAACAGTTCTTCCGCCTTCGCGAATCGCGAATTTCATTCCTTCTTCCATAGCCACTGGAGCAATCAATTTGACATTGATGTTAACGGTGTCTCCCGGCATAACCATTTCCGTTCCTTCAGGCAGGAATACTTCTCCGGTCACATCCGTAGTGCGGATATAGAATTGGGGTTTATATCCCTTGAAGAACGGGGTGTGTCGTCCGCCTTCTTCCTTGGTCAAAACGTAAACTTCACCTTCAAATTCGGTATGCGGAGTAATGGTTCCCGGTTTAGATAAGACCTGGCCTCTTTCCACATCTTCTTTTTTAATTCCGCGGAGCAGCACGCCGGCGTTGTCTCCAGCTTGTCCTTTATCCAAAGATTTATTGAACATTTCAATTCCGGTAACGGTAGTTTTGGCAGTCGGCCGTAATCCTACAATCTCTACTTCTTCATTAATATTAACAATTCCTCTTTCAATTCTTCCGGTCACGACTGTGCCGCGGCCTTCAATTGAGAAAATGTCTTCAATCGGCATCAGGAATGGCTTATCAACTTCACGGACCGGTTCAGGAATTTTTGTATCCAAAGCTTCAAGCAGATCCCAAATTGGCTTAGCCGCTTCATCTTCAGCAGATTTAGCTTCCAAAGCCTTGAGAGCCGATCCTCTTATAACAGCTGCATTTTCTCCGTCGTATTCATATTTGGTCAACAGTTCTCTGACTTCAGCTTCCACCAAATCAACGAGTTCTGGATCATCAACCATATCAACCTTGTTTAAAAACACGATGATTTCCGGAACGCCTACTTGGTGAGCCAAAAGGATGTGTTCCCGAGTTTGTGGCATCGGACCATCAGTCGCAGCCACGACCAAAACAGCGCCATCCATCTGGGCAGCTCCCGTTATCATATTTTTTATGTAATCGGCATGTCCCGGACAATCAACATGGGCATAGTGCCTTTTTTCCGATTCATATTCGCAGTGTGCGGTAGCAATGGTAATGCCGCGTTCTCTTTCTTCCGGAGCTTTGTCGATCTCATCCACCTTCTTCGGCTTGGCTAATCCTTTGTAACTCAATACCTGAAGGATTGCGGCGGTTAAAGTGGTTTTGCCATGGTCAACGTGGCCAATGGTTCCGACATTGACATGGGGTTTGGTTCTTTGGAATTGTTCTGCTGCCATATTTTTTGCTTTAGTCGCTTTATTTACGATTTCCCTTTGGAAATAAAATACTTTCGTAAATAAATTACGAATTTAGGTTTTATTAAATTATCTATACACAAAAATAATCTTAATACAAAACTGGGATTTTAGCAAGTTTTTGGCTGCTTTTTCTGTGGATAACTAGGCTTTTTCATAATGGACTTCCTCTTCCGTTCCAATTTCATTTTTCGCCATGGTTTCCAAATCTATCTTTTCATTATTAGCTTCTTCTTGGGAAGACTGCCAAATTGCGATATCGTTGTTAATCCTATCAACTAATTCTTGCTTTGTCAAGCCACTAATGCCTTCTTGCTTAATCTTCTTAAATTCCTTAAGAGTCAGGACCACAAAATAATCATTCTCGTCTTTCAGGATCGCTTTACCACCTAAAAGTTCCAAGGCCTCTTTGAGTTTTTTATCCAGCATAAATTCTATTTTAAGTAAGTAGAATGGTAGCGAAAAAAATGAGCACTGTCAAATTTACCCTCACGCTAACTTTTTATTTTAAGTTGGCGAGTGGGTTTACTACAAACTTTTTATTAAAAAATTTTTTATTGATAAAAACTTCTGATAAGGCCATTGTACCTAGTATTTAATTGATTGCGCTCTGCAACCTTTTTGTTAAATTCTTTTCTATCTTTTTCAAAGCTTGAATATGCTTTTTTATATTTAGAATATAGATCCTCATACTCATTGTATGCACTCATGCTGCCGTTCTTTGCTGATTTTGCCAATTTATCAAGCTTGTCTACCATTTTTTCAATTTCATTGTCTCGATTGTTTAGATCTTTTCTTTCCGCGTTCAATTCGCCATCCATTTTCCTTATAGTGTAGAAAAGATTATCGATCTCTTTTTGAGTATTAAAAGTATCAATTACTCCCGTATAGGTCAGCCCATCGGTTTTATTTAAAACTTCTATTCTTCCAAGAGGACTATAATCACTTTCGGTTGAATCATTTGAAAAATCGGTAAGCTCAACTTTTGAAGTAGCTGTTCCAAATTCCTTTGAAAGGTTTGGCGGTGATCCTATTTTATTTCCAAGACTAGTTGTTTCTAAAAAACAATACCCCGAATCGTAATTAGAATATTCGGTGGGACATTTTATGCCTAGCGCCATATGCCTATCTGTTGGATCTGGAAAAAGAAACAAAGAAACTCCATAGCCTAAATCTCTTAGTAATGAATAAGCCAAATAACTCTTGTCTGAACAAACTCCTCTATTATTATATAAAACTTCATAGGGATAATATACCTTTCCTAAATCTCCTGCTTTAATTTTATTAAATTTATCTGTATCATACGGAATTGTTTGAATAAAAGCTGCTACCAAATCAACAATTTGATTTTCATTGAGATTATTCTTTTCTCCAAGTGTTTTTATAGATTGTGCCAGTTCTTCTATGGTCTTGTCTCCTTCAAATTCATTTATAAATATTTTATTATCCTTTTCTAATTTTTCCACTAAAGATTCCCCGTTAAAAACATCCTGGGTAGGTAATGAATTATAGAATTTATAATATGAATCATACAATTTTTCATCCAATGAATAGCTTTTGCCCTTATATTTCCAATCAAATTTCATTGCTTTTTCTCCTTCTGGATTTGGAAGTTTTTCTCCACCAGATACAAACACTATATCAATTTTATTAATCTTCCAATACCGTCCTTTCATCCTCTCCATACTTAAATTAAATTCACTACTATTGCCTGTTTTACCAATAGTTATTTTCGCAGAATCTCCATTGATTACTTTATTCCTTATCTTAAAACCAAAAATCATACTAACCTTCTCTTCATTAATTACATTGGCAGTAAATTTAGCCTGATCGGTGCCCTGTCCCGTAATTACTGCTCTGCCATTATTTATTTCAATCTGAACAATTGGAGCACTAGCTAAATTACCATTTAAAAATATTGCTATCTTTTTACCAATATTCCTTTTAGTAATATCTGCAAAAAGAGTAGCACCTTCATTGTTAAATTCTAAAGAAATTTGTGGATTATAATTTTCAGAGAAATCAACCGAGGCGTTCTTCAGTTGCTTTCCTGTAAGCCCTGTATAAACATATGCAATTGCATCTTTGCTTTTGTCAGAATTTTCTTCCTTAATTTCTAATACTGAAGTATTTATGCTATTGATCCACTCCAAAGATTGTGATGGCGATTCCCCAAAATTATCTGCGACACTTTCAATATCAAAATATTTATAAAACTCTGTTTCATTGTTATTTATAATGGCTTGCCTAAGCTTATACAAAGAATATTCGGGTGTCCCCGTAATATAATAAATTGTTACGGTTGATATAATCGTTAGAAAAATTACAACGCAAGCTGTTATTTTTAATATCCTAACTTTTATTTTTTTTGTCTTTTTCCAAAAAGAATAAGCGGAGTAAATTAATATTGATAATATGGGCAAAAATATGCTTGTTAAAAGAGCAATGATAGTATTCGTATTTAATCTCCTTGCTACCTTTCTACAATAATAAATACCAAAAAACCAGATCAGCAAAGGCAGGATCATTAAAATTCTAACAAAACCATCAACCATTCCTGAAAAAGAAAATTTAAAAATATTTAAGCTTAAATTATTTCTTGCAAAAAAAACAACAACAAAAGTTCCGAAAAACCAAAATAACCATAAAATTATAGCTGTTAGTTTATCTTTTTTTTTGCCTTATTGACACAACTGTTGCTATAACAGTAAGCAAACCGTAAATAATAACTATTCTCCATAAATTTATTCCTCCAATGCTTGCTTTTTCTGAATAAGAAAGGTTACCAGCATCTACAAGGAAGGGAACGCAAACAACAAAAAACATTATCGATAAAAATATGGCTAGAAAAAAAGACGTAAAAATATTCCTTACGCTAACCATTTTTTTTATTAGTTGTTTATGCATAGATGTTAAAATGAAAGTTTAAAAAAACAGCCAAAAAACTGTTCTTAAAATAACACTTAATTTTGCCTTTTTAGGCATTGCTTTGAATTAAATATAAATGTAAATCTATATTAAAAGTAACTCTTTTAATTTAAAAAATCAAATAAAAAAACCGTGTCACCGATGATGATGACACGGCAAATACCATGGGAAAATCATTTTAGTAAAAGCTCTTTCTTTTTTTCAATGGCCGCGAAAGCTTCTTCGGCTTTTTCCTTGTTGCCTTGGTTAAGGCAAGCGACTATAATTATCGCCAGCTGGATATCATTGCAACGAGCCAATCCATCAATCTTTCCCTGCATAATACTTTTCTCCTTTCTAAAAATTAAAGAACAATAAAAAATAAAAAAACTGGTTTTTTATGAACCAGTTTTTTGCTTGAATCTGTTTTATTTAAGCTTAACTTTCCTGAGTGCAAAAAACCGGTCTTCTATAAAACCAGAAGTAGGTAAATAAAAAATTAGTTTTTTGCGTTATTTCCATAAAAGTATAATATCATATTGCATAATTTTTGCCAATACTTTTAAGCATTCAAAAGGCTAACTACGGAGATGCTACTTAAAATTTATATAAAAAAAGCTCCGGTTTTTATGCCGGAGCTTTCTTAATTCACTAGATTAAACGCGTGATACGTTGGTAGCGTTCGGTCCCTTAGGGCTTTCGCTAACCTCGAACTGAACTGCATCGCCTTCTTTCAAATCATTGAATTGAACTCCTTGGAGTTCTTTCGAATGAAAGAATAGATCCTTGTCACTTCCCTCTTGAGAAATGAAACCGAATCCACGATCTGTCAGTTTTTTGATTGTGCCTGTAGCCATCAAATTTGTAATAGTTTAATTAAATTGCCCAGTGAGATGCATAGAATGAGCTCGACTAGGTCACTATTGCATACTACTGTAACTTGCCCATAATAGCACATTTAAAAAGCCTTGTCAATTGATTCGGGTTGTTTTTATCAATCCTATTTTTTCCTGCCGGGAAAATTGCTTTATCCGATATTCTTCCTTTAAGGCTTCGGCGCGATTTTTTAGCTTTATGGAATAAATTAATTTGGCCGGCCGCCGGCCCTTGGTATATTTCGCGCCTAGTGGAGAAAAATTATGTTCCCAAATCCGCCTCTTTAAATCATTGGTGATGCCCGTATAAAAAGTTTTGTCAGCGCATTTTAAAATATAAATATGCCACATAAATTATTTTTGAATTAGCTTATGATCTTCGCTTGTTTTCCGCCGCCCGCACCCGGCCTTCGTCCATTCCGAAATGATGGGCGATTTCATGCCAGACAGTATCGGCCACTATTTTTTTGATGTCCTGGCTGTTTTGCGCCACCGCTTCGATCGGTCTTTGAAAAATAGTTATTTTGTCGGGCAAAACTGAGCTATAGCTGGCGCCCCGTTTGGCCTGCGGAACTCCTTCATAAAGTCCGAATAGCGTCCAGCCAGAGCGGATTTTTAATTTTTCTCTTTGCTCGGGCGTAGGCTCAGGTTCAATAACTATATCGACGTTATCTAATTTTTTTAAAAATTTTTCCGGAATGGAATCCACGCCTTCGACGACAAATTTTTCAAATTCTTCTCGAGATAATTCATACATAATTTAACTGGCTGATAATTTATTGATTAAATCATCATAACCGCATCCCTTGCCTTTTCCTTTTTTCTCTAAATCCATATCATCACTAATCTCCCTCAGTGTCATTCCAAATTGTTTTTTTACCTCTCGGTCAAGCTTTAAAAGTGCGCCTTCATTAAAATAAGCATCTACAAAAACAGGCCAGCCAACTTTTTTGGTCAGGGCTTCGACAACTTTAGTTTCATTTGAATAAATTTTTTTTGCTCCTTCTATTAAAATACCCGTCTCTTGTTCGTTGGCCACAGAAAGAATTTTCGGAAGAATATCTGCGACCATTTTTTGGGTTATCCCTTCGTCAAGCAAATTTAGCCTATCTTTTGATTGTCGATCGGATGGGCAAGTTGAAATCCCTCCCCTTCTTCTCTTCATACCACGAAAAATCCTACCGCCTTCTTTTTTTTCATTAAAATATATCCAACGATTTTGTGCGGCAGCGGCATGAAGCAACTCGTGCAATAAAGTTTCTTTTACATTTTCTAGCTGCAATTCTTGGGGAAGTTTAGAAAATTCCGGATTTTTTGGTAATCGATAAAACATCAGGTGTAAATTCGAGCTATAAAATCCTCCACTATCAGCGCCAACATCATGTTTAGCTACATTAGCCCAGAATCGATAAAGATCCAGGCAATGCATCTGTACATTTTCAATCCGCTTGTTAAATTCTTCATCATTTATATCTGCCCCGATGTTTCTTATATATTGTTTTATTTTATCTCCCCAGGCCGGTAAATTTTTTTGCCATTCCAAATTAGTCTTTTGATTTTTATCGCCTAAATTATCGATTCTGGAAACAAGCCTTTTATATTCTTCGGAAGATTGAAACTCCTCCTCTCCAAGTCTTTTATAATTTTCCTGAGAGATATAGGGCTCTAGCTCTTCCGCTAAATCCGGCCTCGAACCTAATTGCTTTAGAGTTTCCTGGCCAGTCATATAATATGACGCCTCATTCCCCTCTCTTATGTGTTTGGGAAACTCGAAAGAATTCCTATCAACCATGAATTTTTCCATATTTTTAATTTAAATTTTTATTATATTCAAATTATTTTTCTTTGGCCCTTTCCCCATTCAATAATCTTGCCAGTTTCAATCTCGACTTTATCCGCCCGACGAAGGTTTGCGATTTGCTTTTTGCTCATGATGGAATAATGCTTGGCCTGGTCCAAATTTTCCGCGATATAATCAATATCTTCATGAGTAGTCATCCAGCCCAGTTTATCAAATTTTTTTAAGTTAAACGGGACTGAATAACTCCTGAGATTTTTCCGGCCTCGGTCATCAAAATATTCATGAAAATAGCTGAGAGCCAGTTCTCGAACGGAATTATAGATTGGCTCGCGGAACCGTAAAACAGCATGGTTGGTTTTGGAGATGGCCCCCCATTTCCCGTATTTCTTGTACAGGGCCACTACATGGTCCAGGTCATCTTTGGTAGCTTTGAGGTCTAAAATTAACGGCGGCTGTCCGTTTATTCTTAAAGCCAACGCTGCCAAAACCGCCCCTTCGATACAATGGCAGGTTTTTTTCTTCAGTACCATCATTGGAGAAAAACAGGTATCCCCATCCTCTTCAAAATTTCTGGGCAGGGTGTCCAAAAAATCCTGGATTTTTTTGGGCGTATCCAACTTCTTTAAAATTTGTAAATTTTTTTCGGGAATATTAAACATTTTTTTAATTTCTTCTATTCTATTTTATGGCCAAATCAATTCTTTGGCAAAAATAAAAAAGCTCCTCGGATTGTTCCCCAAGGAGCTTAATTCTTTTTTGTCGATTGATAATTTATTGGATAAACTCGCTTAACTTCAAGCAAGCTTCTCCGCTGCCGTCTTTGCAGGAGTAAGCCGAATTTTCGATATCCAGCTTATTTTCCTTGCCATCTTTTTGGATAACCGATCCTTTGAATCTGAATGGAATATTCAGGTCGCTCCAGTCGGCTCTTACCAAGTTTATGTAGTAACAGCCACTATCATCATACGCGGTATAGTTAATGCGACCCGGACTATTCGGAGCAGATTGTCCAAGAAGATTCATGACCTGATATCCCGGCTGGCAATTGAAATTCAGGAAAACTCTTATCTGAGTTCCGTCATTCCACAATTTGACGCCCAAGACAACCGGATCATTGATGGTTTTGTAAGCACAAGCCGCTACCACCGTGGTAGTTGTCACCGGTAAAATTGTAGTGGTTACCGGCAGCACTGTGGTGGTGGAAGGCGGCTGCACAGTTGTCGTACTTGTCGGCCGCATACTGGTAGTAGAGGTCGGCCACACAGTGGTAGAACTTGTAGGCCATATTGTCGTGCTTGTCGGCCACAGAGAAGTGGTTGACGTAGGCCAGATACTGGTAGTACTGGTTGGCAATAATGAGGTGGTGCTCGACTGAACAATCGTTGTGGTAGAGGTTTTTATAAATTCACTGGGAAATAAACGGATCTCATTGCCGAATGCGTATTTCGATGCGGCAACTTGAAGCGGATTATCCGTCCCGTCTTTTTCGATTACCCCGCCGGAAAAATATACTGGCTGGGTAAGATCGGGGCACACAACATCGAAATAGAAACATCCCTGATCGATATACACTGTGGTTACAACGGGCGGGCTATTCAAATTTTTCCGCACATTGATATAGCAGCTGTCGAATCCGGGTCTGGGCTGAAAATTTACATAGAATCGAACTTTGAAATCGTCAGCTCTCTTTTCTACTCCCAGGACAATCGAATCATCGATTGTTTTGTTGGCACAAGTCGACATTATGGTCGTTGTGCTTCCCGGCAAAATAGTTGTGGTCGCCGGCAATATTGTGGTGGTGGATGGCGGTTGTAAAATCGTGGTGGTAGTTTCCGGTTCTATGGTTGTGGTAGTTTCTTCTTCTTCGGTGGTAGTCGTGGAAGAAATTTCGCAACTTCCCAATCTGACTTTGAATTCATAATCTTCTTCACTGGCGTAGTCCGAGCAATTGTTTTCCTGAAGCGTTTCTTCGCCAGTTTCCGGATCTTTCAGACCATATGTGAATGCGATTTCCTGTCCGCATGGCGCCGTTATTACCAAAATGCCATGCTCGATATTTTCCTCTTCCTCCATAATTGGGTAAATTCCACCCTCGAAATTATCTCCCGATCTCACTTCAGCGAATCCACGATTATACAGCGGTTCGCCAAAATTAAGCGTTATGAGAGAATTACAACTGCCATTGTCATAACACATTGTTTCAATTTTCAGGATAGAACATTCATCCGTCTCTTCTTTCCTGCATCCCGAAAAAACCAGGATGGTCAGGAAAACCCCAGCCAATACTGCAATCTTTCTGTTCATAGCATCTCCTCCTGTTTACGGTTTTGGGTTTAAAATAAGCTTTTTTCCCCCTATCTATTTGTACACTTTTTTAATTATCAATGAACCTATCGTTTTAGCATATAATTGATAATTTGTCAATCAATACGTAATATCCCAATACCTTGGAAACATTTTCTGGTATAATTGCCAGTTAAAAACTAAGTTTCCAAATATGTATACAACCAATCCAAGAATGCCTAGATTAAGAGCTAAAGCGGTAAGAATGGT
>Ga0172368_10000982_pt1 | contig 39757 bp, 24 predicted proteins | sample Lak11m_FD_114540 | JGI IMG/M metagenome (GOLD analysis project Ga0172368, IMG submission 114540) | Freshwater microbial communities from Kabuno Bay, South-Kivu, Congo - kab_022012_11m | ecosystem: Environmental > Aquatic > Freshwater > Lake | place: Democratic Republic of the Congo: South-Kivu... | reverse complement strand
TCAGGAATCAAAGGGTAATGCTACTCTGGATGAGTTGAGCAAATTCGTTATTACCAATGTAACACAACAATCTGTTGTAGTAAATAAGAAATCGCAGACACCCCAGGTCAATACCAGTACACAACTGCAAAACACCTGGCAGACTTTGAAATTGAAATAATATTGGGAATTTTAATAGTTAGAAACCTGTATTGTCGATCCGTCGAAATAGGTTTTATACCTTGTTAATGAAATAGTTGCAGGGCCATTAACCACAGAGCCATCCATTAACAAAAAACGAGAACCACAGGTCGAATCGATGGCCGTTAGCCCATTGGATTCCACTTCAATTCTTTCATTATCTATTGAAGGTTTATAAGGGCAAGCCCTGTCGTAAGCACAGAATTCCTCTATAGAATTGCGATAAACAACAATGCCTTTATAACCGCCGGTTACATAAATCCATCCCCCCACCGAAGTTAAATTGGTGTATTGGGGTGCGTTAATGTTGACATAAAAATTTACATAAACATAGGGTACAGGGTCATCATTTTTCCGGCAATTTGTAAATAAAAGTAAGAAAATGATAATTAATACCGTTTGTAATTTGTATAGACTTTTGAAAAAATTCATTTAAAAAATTATAATTTATACATAACCCAAAATAATGACAATTATTTTAAGTGTAAATTTAAAAAAAAATATTAATTATGCTTTTTAAAAATAATTATATGAGAAAATTCAGCTTTTACGGTTTGTTATTTTTGGCTTTTTTGTTTTGTATTCCTTCTTTTTCTTGCCAGAGAAGGCTTGCCGGCGCTGCTGCCAGCGAAGACAAAATAAAAGAAATGCAGGAACAAAGAAAAGAAGAAGAGGAAGAAGCGTACAAACAAGCTTTGAAGCATGTCATGGAAATACAGACAAAGGATACCCGTAAACGCATGAAAAGAAACAGAAAAAAGTCGGAAAGACTTATGGCCGGCAAACCCGAAAAAACGTTCTTCCAAAGATTGTTTGCTCCTAAAATTAAAAAAGTGAAACCAAAAACAAATAAAAATTAATTTTTAAAGATTTTATATAAATCAATATGCGGATAATTGCTGTTTTAACTTTATTATTTCTGTTTATTAAAACGGCTGTTCCTCAAACTCCCAAAACAATATCTTTTCAACGGTTTTCGACCGAATGGAATAAAATTGATAAAGGATTGTCGCAAAATTCTGTTTATTCTTTATTGCAGGATAAGGATGGCTTTATGTGGTTTGGAACCTGGGATGGATTAAATAAGTTTGATGGTTATCAATTTACTTTTTTCAGACCCCAAAAAGATTTTAAAAATACAAGCATCAGCAACGAAACCGTTAGGTGTTTGTTTGAAGATGATGATGGGTTTTTGTGGATTGGAACAGAAGAGGGTTTAAACAAACTCAACCGCAATCTTCTCGAATTTAAGCAATTTAAAAAAGACAGGAAAAATCCCTTTTCTATTGCTAGTGACACCGTTTTTACAATTCTGGGTGATAAAAATGACTTCCTGTATATTGGTACTAACAATGGGTTGAGCATCTTCGATAAAAAAACAGATGCTTTCTTTAATATTGACCTATTGCCCAATGCCAACAACCATAATTTGCCCACAAAAGCATTGTCTTTGTGTATGGGAAGCTATGCTTTTTTGTGGATTGGAACTGATAACGGTTTGATAAGATATGATTTGATAACAGGAGAAACTGAATGTTATAAAAAAGCTGATAATCCCCAGCTCTTAAGGTCAGATGTTATTTTATCTGTAAAGATGGACAAGCATGGCTTTATGTGGATAGCAACCACTGATGGTTTAACCAGAATGAATCGGAAAACCGGTGAGATAAAACAATATTTCAATATACCCGGTAATCCACAATCATTGAGCAATAATTTTACAACCGCACTGTTTTCCGACAGTAAGGGCAATTTGTGGATAGGAACTTCGGGTGGAGGCATCAACTTATATGATTATAAAGAAGATAATTTTACATCGTTTCAGTATGTTTCGGGAAAGGAAAAAACTTTAAGCAATGATTATGTCAATAATTTTGCAGAAGATAAGTATGGCAATTTGTGGGTGGCTACATCAAAAGGTGTAAACAGAGTCGATAATTCCGCCAACATTTTTAATCATTATTATATTACAGGTCATCCCAATGCACTTAATAATAATACTGTATGGTCTGTTTTTGAGGACAGCGATAGCAAACTGTGGATTGGAACAGATGGTGGTATTAATATATTTGACAGAACTACCGGTAATTTTTCATACCTTGTTTCTGACAAAAATAATGTCAACTCCTTAAGCTCAAATCAAATCAGAAGTGTTTTTGAAGACAGTTACGGCGATTTTTGGATTGGGACTTTTGATGCGGGTGTTGACAGGTATAATCCCAAATCGAAGAAAATGACCCATTTTAGAAAAGATAAAACCCCAGGTTCTGTTTCTAATAATCAGGTGTGGTCCATTGCTGAGGATAAAAACAGAAATTTATGGTTTGGTTCACTCGACGGATTAATAATGTATGACAGAAAAAAAGATATCATGCTTAGTTTCTTTCATGATGAAAAGAATGAGAACTCTTTGAGCAACAACCTTATTTATAATGTTTTTATCGACAATAAAGGCTTATTGTGGATATCTACCTATAATGGCTTGAATATACTGGATGTGAATACGATGAAATTTACCAGGTTCTTTAATGAACAGGGTAACAATAATTCAATATCTAATAATAGAATCTTTTCAGTTTATGAAGATAAAGATAATTATTACTGGATAGCCACTATGGGTGGAGGTTTGAATAGATACGACATGAGGACAAAAACATATAAAATATACACAGAAAATGAGGGCTTGGCCAATAATATTGTTTATAACATTTTAGAAGATGATGCCGGCAATTTGTGGTTAAGTACAAACTTTGGTCTTTCAAAATTTAATAAGAAAACCGAAACATTTGTCAATTATGATATTCAGGATGGTATTCAAAGCAGTGAATTTAATCTGGGTGCTGCCTGCAAAACAAAAGATGGGCAACTGCTTTTTGGAGGAATGAATGGCTTTAATATTTTTTCGCCTGAAAAATTTATTGAAAACCAACAACAACCTGATATTGCCATAACTGCATTTAAGGTGTTTAACAAACCGGCACTAAAACAGTATAAAAACAGCGATACCGTATTGCTGTCGTATTACGATAACTTTTTTTCTTTTGAATTTGCAGCATTGGATTTTTCAAATCCCGGTAAAATCAAATATGCCTTTACTCTCGAAAACTTCGATAAGGGGTGGACCTACACAAGTGCTGACCGCAGGTATGCCGAATATACGAATGTGCCACCCGGCTATTATATTTTTCGTGTTAAAGCAACGAACAGTCAGGGATATTGGGCCAAAGATGAAGTTAAATTATATCTTGTTATAAGAAATGTGTGGTGGCGTACCTGGTGGTTCAGATTTTTAGTCATTTTTTCTGTTTTATTAATCGTCTTTATCATTGTTTTTGATAAGTTGCAGAAAATAAGAAAGAAGCACATGTGGGATAAACAAAAATTAAAATTTGAACGTCAGGTTTTTGAACTCAAACAAAAAGCATTGAGCCTTCAGATGAACCCCCATTTTATTTTTAACACCCTCAACTCAATTCAGCATTTTATACTTAAAAACAATATAGATCAAGCCATTCAGTATATGGGCAAGCTGTCACAACTGATGCGGCTTATACTCACCGACACCCGCGAAATGTATGTGCCTTTAATAAACGAAATTAAAATCCTCACCCATTATCTCGATCTTGAAAAAATAAGATTTAATGAAAAATTTGAATTTTCAATTCATATTGATAAAACTATTGACAGTGAGTTTCTGGCAGTGCCTCCTATGCTGATTCAACCGTTTGTTGAAAATGCAGTGCTTCATGGCATTATGCACAAAAAGGAAAAGGGAAACATCAAAGTGACTTTTAATCTTCTAAAAGAAGATATTCAGTGCATTGTTGAAGACGATGGCGTTGGCAGAGAAATGTCTGCAAAAATAAGAGGTAATAGTGGCATGAGTCATATTTCAAGAGGTATTTCAATTATTGAAGACCGGTTGAGTTTATTTGATGAGAAAAACTACATCAAAAACAGAATTGTTATAGAAGATATCTTCGATAAAGATGGCAATGTGACAGGAACGCGTGTGACAGTGCTGTTGCCCTTTATTGAAATATAAGAAGTTCTAAATCTGAAAACTTTCCCTGCTTTTATTACACATCAAACATTCTTTTTTTTCAAATTATTTTAATATTAATTAAAGTATTAAAAATAATTATATATTTGAAGAACTAAATAATGAAAAATGATAAGAGCTATAATTGTTGATGATGAATTGAATTCGAGAGAAACATTAAAACTGATGCTTGAAAGATATTGTCCTAAGGTTGAGGTTGTTGCTATGTCGGACGGTTTCGAAGATGCTTTAAGAGATATTAACATGTTTAAACCCGATGTCGTGTTTTTAGATATTCAGATGCCCGACGGAAGTGGTTTTAAACTTTTAGAACAATTTGAAGAAATTGACTTTTTTGTCATTTTCACCACTGCGTTTGAAGAGTATGCGCTTAAAGCATTCAAATACAATGCAATAGATTACATTCTGAAACCCATTGTGGCTAAAGACCTTTCGGATGCTGTTGAAAAAGTAAGTAAAAATCTTAATTCCAATGACTTCAACATCCAAAGTATTAAAGGTATTTTGAACGACCTTAAACAGCAAAAAAAATCAAAAAAAATAGTGTTATCAACTGCAGAAGGTATGCATATTGTTGACACGGAAAATATAATACGTTGTGAATCAGACGATTATTATACAAAATTTTTCTTTGTTGACGGTTCTACAATGTTGATTTCAAAAACTTTAAAAGAACACGAAGAGTTATTGTCCGACAGTGATTTTTTTCGACCCCATAAATCCCATCTTATCAATTTGAAATATGTAAAAAGCTATATTAAAACTGATGGGGGCAGTTTGATAATGAACGATGGTAAAGAAATTCCGGTATCAAGGAGAAAAAGGGAAAAAATTTTAGAAATTCTCCACCAGCTCAAATAATGTATGTATATTTACCTTTTTCTTTTTAAAATAAACCGCATTCTGATTATACCATTGAAAAAGATTAATTATAGTTTAATTTTACAGTAAATAAAATATTATGGATAAAAGTATTTTATATATTATCATCATTGCTGTTTGGATAGTGTCCAGCATCATCAAGGCGAAAAATAAAAACGCCAAAAAAGCTGCACAGCAACCCAATAATCTGCCTAAAGACAATACAGCGCCAACTGGTATGGATGATTTTAAAAAAATTCTTGAAGAAATGATAGTCGGAAAACAACAGGAAATTCCTACACCTCAAACTATTGAGGTTAATCAGGACAAAAATGATTATTCTTTGGAGAAAATTGATACCGTTGAACCTTCAAAATATGCTGCTTTTCAGGGTAAAGCCGAATACAGTTTTAGCAACTATACTACATTGGAAGATTCTTACGAATTTGAAAAAGAAAAGAAGGATAATCTCCTACAGAAAAATGTCAATATTAATTATAAGGAGGTTAGTAATGAAAACAAAAATGACGATTCAGCCATCCATTTTTTAGATGAACAATTTGATTTTAAAAAAGCTGTGATTTATGCTGAGATTTTGAAAAGACCTCATTATTAATGAAGTACAATTAATTTGCTCAGAAATTAAAAAAAAATGCTGTTGAAAAAAAATTTTATATATCTTTACCGACTTCAAAATGTTGAAATTTAGTTAATGAAAATTTACATAAACTAATGAATTATGATTAAAAAATTACTATTTGCTTTTATTTGTGCGTTGACTTATGGCACAGTGGTATTCTCTCAGTCAAATGGCTCCCTGCAGGGAAAAATATTAGATTCAAAAACCAAGGAACCTATTCCATTCGCCAATGTTGTTATTGAAACAGGTGGCAAACAGGTGGGAGGTACAAGTACTGATATAGATGGCAGATACCGTATTTCCCCAATTGCTGCAGGCAGATATGATGTAAAAGCTTCTTCTGTTGGTTTTAAACCGATAATGAAAACCGGCGTTATCATCAGCCCTGACAAAATTACGTTTAATGATTTAACAATGGAATCTACAGATGTGGTTCTGACTGAGTTTATTGTTACTGAATATGCTGTACCTTTGATTAATAAGGACCAAACAACCACAGGGGGCACAATGACTTCTGAAGAAATCAAAAAGATGCCCGGTCGTAGTGCTGAATCTGTAGCTGTTACTGTAGGCGGTGTTTTTTCTGCTGATGGTGAAATGGGCAGCGTCAGAGGTTCAAGAACTGAAGGTACTGTAACCTACATTGATGGTATGAAGGTTATTGGTTCGTCAAGTATTCCTCAGTCTGCTATTGACCAGGTTACTGTATTAACAGGTGGTTTACCTGCTCAGTATGGCGATGCAACCGGTGGTGTCGTTAATATTACAACCAAAGGTCCTGCCCGCGAGTTTGGCGGAGGTATGGAATATGTCACATCTGAATTGTTGGATAAATATGGTTATAATTTATTAGGTTTCAACCTTCAGGGGCCACTTATCAAAGGCAAGGATACAACTCAGGCAAGCTCTTTATTAGGCTTTTTCTTATCAGGCGAATTGTCAACAGTAAAAGATGGCAGGCCTTCAGCTATTGGTAACTGGAAAGCTACAGATGAAACTTTAGCATATCTCGAAAAAAATCCTTTACGCCCTACGGGTTTAGGCTATGGCTCTTACAGTAATGCCGAGTTTATTGAAAAAGGCGATTTGGAAACTATAAAAGCCAGAGAAAACATCAGAAACAATGGCATTAATTTATCCGGAAAAATTGACGTAAGAACTGCTCCCAATACTACATTAACTTTTGGAGGTTCACTCGATTACAATTATGGCAGATCCTATATATACAATTATACATTATTTAATACTAAAAATAACCCACAGGTTATTGATAATACCTGGCGTGTTTATGGCCGATTTACACAAAGATTTCCTGCTCAGAAAGATTCTAAATCTGTTATAAAAAATATTTCCTATTCATTACAGGCTGACTATTCAAAATTTACACAAACAGTTCAGAATGAAAATCATAAAGACAATTTGTTCAATTATGGATATGTCGGAAAATTTAAAACCTATAAGATTAAATCTTATGAAATAGGCTCAGATACTACTCTTGGTTTTTCAAATGTGTATATTCACAATGGTTTTGCTGATACTTTATATGCTTTCGAAAGAAGTGAAATTAATCCTGAACTTTCTAATTTTACTGATCAATACTACAACCTGTATGAAGCCACATACCCCAATTATTACAATTCAACCTTGGTTCAAAATGGCGGTGCTTTACTGAACGGTCAGCAACCCTATTCTGTTTACGGCCTTTGGGCTAATACAGGTACCCAATATAACAATTACTCTGTTTATAATGCCACACAGATCAGTATCAATGCCAGTGCTCAGGCAGATATAAAAAACCACAATGTACAGTTCGGTTTTCAATACGAACAACGCATCGACAAATCGTTCAGCTATAGTCCTGTCCCACTGTGGACTTTAATGAGAGGTTTGACAAACAGGCATATTGAACAATTAGACAAACTGAACCCACATGCAGTTTATGATACTTATGGTGTATTTCAGGATACCGTTTATTATGACAGACTTTACGATGCTGAAACTCAGTCATTCTTCGATTATAACTTAAGAGAAAAATTAGGACTCGCTGTTGATGGTACCGATTGGATTGACCTCGATAACTACGATCCAAGCACTTTTTCAATCGATATGTTTAGTGCAGATGAGTTATTTAATCAGGGCAACAGTTATGTAAGTTTTTATGGTTATGATCATACAGGTAAATTGTTAAAGAGCAAACCAAGCTTTGACGATTTCTTTACTCAAAAAGATGAATTTGGTAATTATACCCGTCCTATAGCTGCCTTCGAACCTATTTATATGGCCGGTTATATTTCAGATAAATTTGCTTTTGACGATTTGATTTTCAATATTGGTGTTCGTGTTGACCGTTTTGATGCTAACCAACCGGTACTGAAAGACCCATTTTTATTTTACGAAGCCAAAACTGTTAAAGAAGTCAGCGACTTAGGTGATCATCCATCAAATATGGGCTCCGATTATTATGTATATGTCAATGATTTACGCAACCCATCTTCTATAGTAGGTTATAGAAATGGCTTCACATGGTATAATGCAGAAGGAACAGAAATTTCTGACCCTTCAACCTTGGAAACACCATCAGGTATTGCTCCTTATTTGTTGGATGTTCAACAGGAACAAATTAATTCGAGTGCCTTCAAAGATTATGAAGCACAGATTTCTGTAATGCCCCGTATTTCGTTTTCTTTCCCAATATCTGACGAAGCTTTATTCTTTGCGCATTATGATGTGTTGACAAAGAGACCTACCGAAGGTTTGAGAATGGACCTGATTAATTATTATTTTATCAGAACTATGGGTCAGGGTTTTGTTAGCAATCCCTCATTGAAACCCGAAAAAACAATTGATTATGAATTAGGTTTTAACCAGAAACTTTCAAACTCTTCTGCTTTGAAATTCTCTGCATTTTATCGTGAAATGCGTGATTTGGTACAGGCTTACCGTTTCGGACAAGCTTATCCTAACACCTATTTTTCATTTAATAATATTGACTTTGGAACGGTTAAAGGAACAACCGTTTCTTACGACCTAAGAAAAACACAAAATATTTGGGTAAAAGCCAGCTATACTTTGCAATTTGCCGATGGAACAGGTTCTTCTGCTACTTCAGGTGTGAGTTTGGTGCAATCAGGTCAGCCCAATTTAAGAACGACCAATCCTTTATCTTTCGACAGAAGACATTCTATTTCAACAGTTGTTGACTTCCGTTTTGGCAGTGGAAAAGATTATAATGGTCCGGTTTGGGATAGGGTCATAAAAGGAACTGACAGGAAAAAATCAGTAGCAATTTTAGAAAATACTGGTATTAATTTCCAGGTAACAGGTGGTTCAGGTACTCCCTACAGTGCTCAGAGCAACATAACACCAGAAGCTTTAGGTGGCGGCAGGACTTTATTAAAAGGTTCTGTAAACAGTTCAAGATTGCCATGGCAGTTCAGAGTTGATGCAAGAATTGACAAAGACATTGAACTTAAATTCAATCAAAAATCATTAGATAAAGAAGTTAAAACAGCATATCTCAATGTTTACTTACAAATACTTAATGTATTGAATACTAAGAATGTAATGGGTGTTTACAGGGCTACAGGCGTTCCTGATGACGATGGTTATTTGGCTGCAGCTGAATTTCAGGCAGGTATTGAATCACAGATCAGTCCTTCTTCTTTCAGAGATTTGTATGCAATAGCTGTTAATTATCCTTTCAATTACAGCTTACCCCGCTTGATCAGACTTGGTGTATCAATTAACTTTTAGTGAACAATAAAATAAATAATATTAAAAACAAAAATATGAAAAGCTCAATTCGACAATTATTTTTGGTCATTACCTTTGCAATGGTTGGCTTTACTTTATCTGCGCATAAGGTTCCTGAATCTAGTTTAAAGAAAGGTGCCTCTCAACCCGGATTAAAAGCTGCCGGATGCACACCTGCAACAGGAAAGATGGATCTTAATCTGAATAATGTAAAGTGCAGAATAAACACTGGTGGTGATATGTGGTGGGACTTGCAGGGAAATGCTCTTTATGAAGTTCCTAAAGGTTCAGGCAAAATGTCAATGTACTCTGCTTCATTATGGATTGGTGGTGTTGACGTTAACGGTCAGTTGAAGTTGGCTGCTTTAAGATACAGACAAATTGGTAATGATTTCTGGCCCGGCCCGTTAACAACCGATGGTGCAGCTTCCATAACACCGGATGTCTGTTTGAAATACGACAGATTATTCCCGATGACCCGCATGGAAGTTAATATGCATATTGCATGGCATCAGAACCCATCTGCTTATCCTAATTATGAAATACCCAGGTCTATTAAAGAATGGCCTGCTCATGGTGATGTGTCTATGGGTCAAAGCTTTTATCTGGCACCATTCTATTCACCTAATGGAAATATTGTTTATAATCCTGAAGATGGTGACTATCCCTATTATGATATTACTAATGAATTGTGCAAAAGTCAGGTTAAAACTCCTGAAGGTAATGGAATATTAGCCGACCAGGTCATTAAAGGTGACCAGACTTTATGGTGGGTTTTCAACGATAAAGGCAATATTCACACTGAAACACAAGGCGATGCTATTGGTATGGAAATCAGAGCTCAGGCATTTGCTTTTTCTACAAATGATGAAATTAACAACATGACTTTCTACAGTTACGAATTGATTAACAGATCAACATATCGTTTAACAGAAACTTATTTTAGTCAATGGGTGGATCCTGATTTGGGTGCTCATCTTGATGACCTCGTAGGTTGCGATGTTAAAAGAGGTTTGGGCTATTGCTACAATGGCAAATCGGTTGATGGAGACGGTGCTCCTCATCACTATGGTGCACAACCTCCTGCAATTGGTGTTGACTTTTTCCAGGGACCTTATATGGATCCCGATGGTATAGACAATCCTAAATACGATGCATTGGGCGAGCAGATTTGTGATGTAAGTGTTAATGGTATAAATTTCGGAGACACTATTATTGATAATGAACGTTTTGGTATGCGCCGTTTTGTATATCACAACAATTCAACTGCCGGTGCTGCTCCCTATATGCAAGACCCTGATATTGCCATCCAATATTATAACTATTTAAAAGGTATATGGAAAGATAACACCAAAATGATGTATGGTGGTAATGCGCATACAAGTTCAGGCGCTTATGGTCCCGAATGCGACTTTATGTTCCCGGGTGATTCTGACCCTTGCAACTGGGGTACAGGTGGTGTACCACCCAATGGTCCTGTTTACTGGACTGAAGAAGTAGCCGGCAACCAACCAAATGACAGACGTTTTATGCAATCTGCCGGACCTTTTACCCTTGAACCAGGAGCTGTCAACTATATTACAGTTGGTATTGTCTGGGCCAGAGCAAGTACCGGTGGTCCTTTTGCTTCAGTTGAATTATTGAGATTGGTCGATGATAAATCACAAAGATTATTTGACAACTGCTTTAAAGTACTTGATGGTCCTGATGCTCCAGAGTTAACCATCAGAGAGTTAGACAGAGAATTGATTTTATATTTGAGCAACCCCATGTTCTCTAACAACTATAAAGAAAAATACAATGAATGGGATCCCAGTATTATAGCTCCTGAAACAATGAATCTTACAACTCCCTGGGACTCAATATACAGATTTGAAGGTTATCAGATATTCCAGTTAAAAGATGCTACCGTATCTATTTCTGAAATTCATAATGCTGATAAAGCCCGTTTGGTTGCTCAATGCGATATTAAAAATTTCAACGAAACAGAACAACCCATTGGCCAGTTAGTCAATTGGTATTATTCCGACAAACATGGTGGTAACATTCCTGTTGAGGAAGTTAGTGGTGCTAATGAAGGTATAAGCCATACTTTTAAAATTAAATATGACGAATTTGCTACTGGTGACAGAAGATTAGTGAATCATAAACAATATTATTACATTGCTATAGCCTATGGTTTTAATGAATATATGAAATATTCTCAGGATGCAGCTGTTTTAAATGGTTTGTTTGGCCAAAAGTTGCCTTATATTGCCGGTCGTAAATCTGCTGTTGGTGGACCTATTACGCCTGTAACTGCCATTCCTCATAAAACATCTCCCGGAGGACAGGTGATGAATTCGGAATATGGTATTGGCCCTAAAATTACACGTATTGAAGGACAAGGTAATGGTGGTAATACACTCGAATTAACCGATGAATCGTACAATGAAATTATGTCGGGCTCACCATGGAGATGTTTGACTCCTACCTATAAAAACAATAAAGGACCTGTTGACATTAAGGTTATTGATCCTCTTAAAGTTAAAAAAGGAGATTATGAAATCAGATTTGATGTTACAGATAGTGTAGGCAATGCAAGATGGACATTGATTGATAAATCTACAATGCAACAATATCCTTCAGATACAACCATCGTCATTTCTAATGAACAATTATTCTTAGATCTTGGTATTTCAATTACAATTCATCAGAAGAAAGAACCCGGTTACTCACGAGAACCAAGTAACGGTTTACTTGAAAGTTCTATTACATATGCCGACAGCTCTAAACGTTGGTTGGGTGGTGTAGCTGATATTGATGGATTTGGCGCCTTTAACTGGATTCGTTCAGGTACTTTGACTGACTCTGATGTTCCTGCCAATAATGATTATGACTTAGTTGCAGCCGATGATACGAAGTTGGCTTTAGACCCCGAATCTAATTATGAAAAAATGATTGGAAGTACTTGGGCACCTTACAGATTAACTTCAAGATTTGGTTCAGGGCCTATGTTCACACAAAGCCTTAGTGCAAACAAAATTGAGAATATTGCCAGTGTTGATATTGTATTAACAAAAGATAAATCGAAGTGGACACGTTGCCCTGTGTTGGAAATGGGAAGTGAAACAGCTCTTAATGAGGCAAAAGGTACAAGATTTGAACTCAGAAGAGGCGCTTCTGTTGATATTTATGGCGATACTATATCTGGAAGTACCGGTATGGGTTGGTTCCCCGGATATGCTATTAATATTGAAACAGGTGAAAGACTAAACATGATGTTTGGTGAAGATTCACGCTTAGTGGGTTATAATGGCAGAGATATGAAATTTAATCCTACCTCTGACTATCTGACCGAAGTTGGACAGATGATGTACGCTTACAATCAGTATGATGCTGCAGAAAAAGAACTTATTTTTGGCGGCAAACACTGGGTGTATGTTATGGGTTCCAATGGCTCTGGCAATACCAACTGCCCTTCTTATGACGAAGGACAATGGATTTATAATAAGTTATATGCAGATCCAACAAATCCTAATGAGCATCCTATATTACAAAACAAGTTAAGTGTTTACAAAGAAGCCATGTATGTAGGTATTCCTTTATCTATTCCTGGTGAAGAATGGTTGAGCAATGATGTGAGAATAAAAATCAGAGTGTCAAAACCATACAAAGAGAATTATTCTACTTACGGCTCTGCAACACCACTTAATAATAATTTTCCTTTGTATCGTTTTACTCTTGATGAGTTAGCTCCTGAATTTGATAATGTCGAAGTAGCTAAAGATGCTTTAGATATTATAAATGTGGTTCCTAACCCATATTATGCTTACAGTGCTTATGAAAAAAATCAGTTGGATAACAGAATCAAAGTGACCAATTTACCTAAGAAATGTACTATTAGCATTTATACTGTAAGTGGCATTTTGGTAAGACAATTTACAAAGGATGAAGATAAAACTTCTATTGACTGGGATTTGAAAAACCAGGCCGGTATTCCTATTGCAGGAGGTGTTTATCTGATTCATGTAAAAGCCGATGGTATTGGTGAAAAAGTTATTAAATGGTTTGGAATACTAAGACCTACCGACTTACAATCGTTCTAAAATAATTTTAATTGAAAAATTACACAATATGAAAAAACATATAAAATTAATTTCAGTTATTTGTCTGACATTATTTACTAATTATGCTATAGCAGGAAACCCTGACAGATCAGGACAAGCCGGTGCATCGGAATTGCTCATTAATCCATTTGCCAAGAGTGCCGGTTGGGCAGGGTCAAATGTAGGAAGTGCAAGAGGATTAGAAGGTCAGTATCTAAATGTTGCTGGTTTGGCTTTTACAAACAAAACTGAGATTGGACTCGTAAGAACAAACTGGTTGCAAGGCTCAGGTGTATTTATCAGCTCTTTTGGTATCGCTCAGCGCATAAGCGAAACAAGTGTTTTAGGAATTGGCGTGATGTCTATGAATTTTGGCGATATTCCTATTACCACTGTTGACCAGCCCGATGCTAAAGGTGAAATAGGACGATTTGCTCCAAGTTACATGAACATGTCGTTTTCTTATGCCAAAGCTTTCTCAAATGCCATTTATGGAGGCATCAACTTCAAAATTATAACTGAATCAATTCCCGATGCCGCTGCGCAGGGATTGGCTATTGATGCTGGTATTCAGTATGTTACAGGAGATGATGAGCAAATCAAATTTGGAATATCTTTAAAAAATATTGGTTCCAGAATGAAATTTTCAGGCGATGGTCTTTCTTTCAGAGGTTTTGTGCCCGGTGCACCTGAGCAAATGACAGTACAACAAAGATCTGAACAGTTTGAATTACCCTCTCTGTTAAATATTGGTGGTTCATACGATTTTAATTTGGTTAAAGATATTCACAGATTAACACTTGCCGGTACTTTTACATCAAATTCATTTACTAAAGACCAATTTATTATTGGTTTGGAATATGGGTTGAAGAAATATCTGATGGTTAGAGGAGGCTATGCTTACGAAAGTGGTATTTCAAAAACAACTGAACGCACCTCAGCATTAACAGGACCTTGTGCAGGCTTTTCTGTGCAAGTGCCTTTAAAGAAAGAAAGTGCTTCAGTTATAGGTATTGATTACGCTTACAGGCTTTCTAATCCTTTTGCAGGTTGTCATAGCATAGGCATCAGAGTAGATTTATAGTTTTATATTTATTACAAAATATTTTTTAAAGGAATCCCGTGAAAGCGGGATTCTTTTATGTTTTTATAAACAAGAATAATTTAAACTTTTTATTATGAGTACTCAATACTATACAAAAGAAGGTTTGGACAAGCTTAAACAAGAGTTAAATCAGTTAGTATCTGTTGAGAGACAGGCCATATCTCAGCAAATTGCTGAGGCCAGAGATAAAGGCGATTTGTCGGAAAATGCTGAATATGATGCTGCTAAAAATGCGCAAGGCATGCTGGAATTAAAGATTTCTCAGTTAGAAGAAACAATTAGAAATGCCCGTATTATTGACGAATCAAAAATTGACACTTCTAAAGTTGCACTTTTATCGGTAGTTGATTTGAAAAATTTAAATAACAATACAAACCTGACATATTCAATTGTGCCTGAAAGTGAAACAGATATTAAAAAAGGAAAAATATCTGTCAATTCACCTATCTCAAAAGGCCTGCTGGGAAAGTCCAAAGGCGAAATAGTAGAGATTAAAGTTCCCGCAGGAACACTTAAATTTGAAATTATTAATATATCAAGATTGTAATTATTATGAGCACTATTTTCTCAAAAATTGTAGATAGCACCATACCCTGCTATAAAGTGGCTGAAAGTGACAATTTCCTGGCATTTCTTGATATTAATCCTTTAGCTAAAGGTCACACCTTGGTTATTCCTAAGAAAGAAACAGATTACATATTTGATATTGAAAAGGACGAATATCAGGAGCTGTTCCTGTTTGCTCAGAAAGTTGCCAAAGCCATGAAGAAAGTTGCAGATTGCAAGAAAATCGGAATGGCTGTTATTGGCTTAGAGGTCGCACATGCACATATTCATTTGGTGCCTATTAACAATGTTTATGACATTGATTTTAAAATGCCCAAACTAAAATTATCTAATGAAGAATTAATGTCTATAGCAAAAGCCATTAATGATAATTTTGATAAGTAACTTATTTGACAATCCGGTCTGAATTTTTCGATAAAAAAGAACTCCAGTTTTTAAAATTGCTGTCAGCTTTTACAGGGCCATTTTGATAGTGATGACACATAGCAACTGCTAAACCATCGGTTGCATCCAACAGCAAAGGTAATCGGGTTTTAATGAAAATGCTTTGAAGCATTGCTGCTACCTGCTCTTTTGAGGCATTGCCGTTACCGCAAATTGATTGTTTTATTTTCCTGGGTGAGTATTCGTAAATAGGGATGGTTCTGTATAAAGCAGCTGCTATAGCCACACCCTGAGCTCTTCCAAGTTTCAGCATTGATTGCACATTTTTTCCGAAAAACTGGGCTTCAATAGCCAATTCATCAGGATGAAATTGATCTATAAGACCCAATGTCGTTTCAAATATTTTCTTTAATTTAAGCGGATGATCCTTTATTTTTTCTAAATTTACAACATCTATTTCTAAAATATCAATGCTCTTTTTATTAACAGATATGATGGCATATCCCATAATTCTCGTTCCGGGGTCTATTCCAATAATGATGTTGTCGGGATTGGCCATTTAAAATTACTATGAATAAACCAAAATTATATAAAATTGCCGGAATTGTACTGAAAATTTCTATTATTATTTTGGCTTTTGGATATATTTATAATGAGATTTTTTTAAAAGAAGATTTAGATAAAATTTATTCATTTTTACTGCAATTGCAAAATGAACAGAACGCTTACATTGTTTTTAATGTATTTGTTTTAATGTTATTGAACTGGGGAATCGAAATCATTAAATGGCAGTTTCTGATTAAGAAAATTGAAAAAATAAGTTTTTTTACTTCTTTAATTGGTGTTTTTTCCGGTATAACTGTGAGTACTGTAACACCTAACAGAATTGGAGAATATGGAGGTAGGGTTTTTGTCCTAAGAGACGGTAACAGATGGAAAGGCGTGGTGTTAACCATTGTTGGCAGTATAAGCCAGTTGGTCACTACACTTTGTATGGGCATTGTTTCTTTTCTTTTATTTTACCCCAATTTTAATCTTTCCGATTTTATTGAATTTTTAAGTGTCTTTGCTGCTGTTTTTGCATTCTTTATTTTGCTGACATTTTACTTTAATGTTTCTATTCTTATAAATATTATAAAGAAAATAAAATGGCTTGAGAAAACGCTTAAGTACATTTCAGTACTTCAATCGCTAAATGTGTCTGAACTTTTTATAGTTTTAATATTCAGCGTGTTAAGACATATTGTTTTTTCTTTTCAGTTTTATCTTTTGTTGAAAATGTGTGGTGTTGATATTTTAGTTTATCAGAGTTTTATTTTAACATCAATAATATTTTTTATTTTAGCCGCTATACCTACTATTGCGTTGAGTGAATTTGGGGTCAGAGGGTCGGTATCTCTTTTTATTTTTGGTTTGTTTTTTAAAAATATGCCTTGTGATATCGAAACAATTAATATGGGTGTTGTTTCAGCAGCATTTTTTATTTGGTTAGTGAATTTGGCAGTACCGGCTGTAATTGGAGCTTTTTTTGTTTTTAAATTAAAGTTTTTTAAACCCTGATGATGCAGGAAATTTTTCATATGGCTTTTGCTGTAATAAGTCTTTTTGCTTTATTATATTTTGCAATGACATTTTTGTTTTTTTATGGTTGGATGAAAATGCCTTTTTTTAAAACAGAAGGAAGCCATAATTGCACAACATCTGTATCAGTAGTCATTGCAGCAAGAAATGAAGAAAAAAATATAAAAAAATGCCTCGATTCAATCTCCAATCAGGATTACCCTGAACAATTATTGGAAATTGTAATTGTTGATGATGGCTCTGAAGATAACACATTTCTGTTTTGTTTCGATTATATACTTGTGAATAAGCTTAAAAATGTTAAATTGCTTCAACTGAGAGATTGTAATAAATCATCAAAAAAAGAAGCCATTAAATATGGCGTTGAGCATGCAAAAGGAGACCTGATTATTACAACAGATGCTGATTGCACTACAAGCAGTGTCTGGATATCAAATTTTGTTGCTTACTATGAAAAGAAACATTATAAGCTTATTTGTGGACCTGTTACTTACAATAAATATAGACGCTTGTTTCAGCAATTTCAATTGCTTGATTTTTTAAGCATGATTGTGAGTGGTGCGGGAGCAATTGGGGTTCATAAGTCTTTTATAGGCAATGCAGCCAATATGGCGTTTGAAAAAAATGAATTTTTAATGGCTAATAAAAGCAGGGATGACTCTGAATATGCATCCGGAGATGATGTTTTTTTAATGCACAAAATAAAAGAAAAAAGTAAAAATAGTATAGGGTTTTTAAAAAATGAAGCTTCCATTGTTTATTCTGAACCCAAAGAAAACCTGAAGGAACTCTTTTTACAACGCATCAGATGGGCTTCAAAGAGCAAAGGTTTTAGAGATACTGATGCCATAACTTTTGCATCTCTTGTCTTTGGATTCAACTTAATTATTGTATTGGTCTTTTTTGCAGGTCTGTTCTATCCCTCTTTTTTTTATGCATACTTGTGCCTTTTTGTTGCTAAAAGCCTCGCAGACTTCCCACTTATTTACAGTATATGTAACTTTAATAAAAGGAAAGACCTTTTGTTGCATTATTTGTGGATTCAGTTTTTTTACCCTTTTTATATAGCTGCTACTGCAATCCTGACCTTTTTAATAAAGGATTATTTGTGGAAGGGGAGAAGATACCAATAGTTTAGTAATGCGTTCAGGCATTCACGCCAACACCGGCTCGCTGTTTTGTCTGTTGGCACCGCGCACACCTGCTACTCCCTTGAGTTAAGTACTTAGGAAAGCATAATTTTGTGCTTACAAAACGTTTACTGCATTAAGCTGATACTTAAGTTCAATTTATTAAAAACAAAATCCATTAAAAAGTGATTTAATGCAATAATTGTTTTTAAGTACGGATAATAGTATTTATTTTATCAGTCAGTTTTGCCCAATTGTAATTATGGGATACAAAATTAAAACCTCCCAAAGCTATTTGTTCGGCATATTGTTCATTTTCAAGCAGATGTAAAATGTGTTTAATATAATCTTCAGGTTTATTACCAAGAAGTATTTCATTTTCATCAGAAGCACCCAAGGCCTTGTTGGCCATAATAGAAGATACACAAGGCAGTTGCATGGCCATGGCTTCAAGCAATTTATTTTGTAAACCGGTACCTATCTGCATAGGAGCAATGAAAATTCTGGATTGCGCATAGCACAATCTGATATCCTCAACCCAACCACTTACAAAAATATTTTCTGATTGCATTTTTCTTATTTTTCTGCTTGGATGTGCGCCTGCAATTAATATTTTAATATCAGGTTTTTGTTTTATTAGAGCGGGTAAAATGCTATTAACAAGATATTCAACAGCATTTATATTGGGTGGATAAGCCATATTGCCGGAGAATATCAAATCATATTTCTTCTCTGCCTGCAGCGGATGAAAAAAAGTTTGATCAACCCCGTTTGGTATGACGTGAATATATTCCTTGTTCGAATGAGGAATTAAATCTTTATCGGGTTTAGAGATTATTAGCTTGTTGTCGAAGTAATCAAAAATGTGTTCCTCATATTTTAACAATCGTTTGTATTCTAGTCTGAAAACAACTTTCATAAAAAATGAGGCAGAGCTTATGCGTCTTTCCATGCCCTTAGAAAACACGTCCTGATAATCTAATGTTTTAGGAATATTGTAATTTTTGACATATTCTGATGCTCTGATTAACTGACAAAATATGTGGTCGGGTTTTGTTTCCTTTATAACTGAATCAACAGCTTGACGTATTTTTTTATCAAAAAAGTAGCCTACCTGCAATGGATTTTTCCCCAAAAAAGATTTGATGATATTATAAATTATTTTATGACATTTCAACTTAAAAATATAAACTTTACTGCAAAACTTTTCGAGCTCCCTTAAAGCATCGGGGTGAACAGTTTCATCGGTTAAAGCGCATAAAATAATTTCGTTTTGTTTTGAAAGTTCTTTAATGTGATGGTATGCACGCAGCTTGTCACCTTTTATTAAAGGATAAGGGACCCGCGATAGCATAACAAGAATTTTCATATTTTAATTATAGCAACAGAGATAGTGCAAAGCTACAATTTTTTTACTATTGATATTTTTATTTATAATCTACCTTAAAATTCAGAATCTGGGCTTTTAAAGGTAATTTGTTTTTGTAAGAAGATGACAAACTAGTATAGAAAACTTCAGCATCTTGTTTGTTGATACTTGTTATATAGTAGCCATCTTTGTCTTTAACAGAGGTGATTTGTAGTGAGAGAGGCTTTAAACTGGCAATAACTTTAATATAAGTACTGCCTGCAGGAGGTTCTATTTCAAATCCGTCAGCATGTGGAATATAGTGCTCTCCAGGATTAAACACCTTTTGTTCTTTAACTTCAAATGGATATAAAGGCATCAGATAGGGATGTTCTTTATCCTCGGGCATATAGAAAAAAGCGTAAATATAACAAGGTTTGACAACATCAATTTTTATAACGTAAGACTTGCCGACTATCAATTTTCCATTATATTCAATGGGTTTTGGGTTGCCTACTTCATGCATTGAACATGAAAATAAATCTTCACTGCTTTCCGAAAATTGCAGAATTTTATTCATGTAGTCATCGTCCTCAGAGAATTCTATATTAAGGCTTTTCAGCTCTTCTATGTCGGAAGGTGAAATATTTGATGAAACAGGTTCAAATGCATAGGGTTTTCCAGGGCTTGAATTTTTATATTTATTCTCTTTTAAAACCAATTCACTTAATGATATTACTGAAAAATTATTTGAAATATTGTATTTGCCGGTAATAAAATAATCGGGGCGTTGGTTCTCGTTTAATTTTTTGTAAAACTGTTCCTCTTCAGCAGCAGTAGAAGGCAGATTAAAGAATTTTTTTTCTTGTGTGTTTTCAGGAAATAAAATGATAAATTCTTTCTTGTTTAGTTTCTGCGCCACATAAGCGGCTACTTTACTTGAAATTCTGATGCCAAGCATTGTTTTAATGCTGTTGCTGCTGCCTGTCTGTCCTTCAAAGTACAAAACAGCAATTTTACTTTGTTCGGGTATGTTTTTTTTAATCAGTTTATAAATATTATCTGCTGCGCCTTCGCATAATTGCTCAATGGTTGGTTGGGCTTTAGATGCGTTAATATAAAAACACAGTAAACAGAATGTAATGAGAAATTGTTTCATAGAAAAATGTTAATTTTATAATTCTGCTAAATTTTTAAATAAAAATTATTGAATTAAAGTTTAAAGTTCGCATTTCAGCTATTCATTTTGTTAAAACTTGAAAAGTTGAAATGCGAACATTTTTGGATTTATTACAACTGTCAATTGTTAACTGTTAACTGTTAACTGTCAATTACTTACATCCTTTTACTAATTTATCTAAAGCTTTCTGAATGGCAAATTCAGCTTCTGCCTGTGCTGATATAGGGTTGATAGATCTTGCCTTACCTGAATACACCACTATAGCTTCGTTTTTCATGTCAAAAATCTGAATGAAAGCTGTTACAGTGCTTACTTCTTTTTTCTTTATTATTTGTTTTTCTGAAGTTAATTCACAAAGCATAAGAAGGTCAGCATTAAGCAATTTTGCAAGTTCGGGATAATTAGCTGCATCCATGCCACTGATGCCAAAACTGAATTTATTTACAGCCTGCTGAACATTGCTTTTGTTTATTACCTGAAACCTTGAGCAAACCATTAATTCGTTGGTTATTTTATTGTTTGATATATCAGCCAATTTAGCCAATTCTTCAGAGCCTGCAGATATAGGAAGAATTGCTATTTTATAATTTTTTTTCAAATCGAAATTGGCTGAAATGTTAGATTGTGCCCAAAATTTTTGACTGTATCCAAATTGGAAACACAGTATTAATAAAGAAATAATTGATATTTTTTTCATGTGTTTAAATTTTTTAATTTACTTTCTGTTTTTATTTTCTGCCTCCCGGTTTTGTATTAGCATCAATGGGTTTTGCATTGGTTCCTGCATTACCACCTGCGGGTGTCGGAGCTACCGGAGTTACTGCAGAGCCCTGATTGTTAACAGGTGCTGCACCATTATTACTTCCGGTACTTGTTCTGGGTTTAAAAGAAATCAACCGGCCGTAGATGTTTGATTTTTTCACGAAAGTGGCATTATCCAAAACATAATCTAGTAATTCGTCGGGTTTGCTGTTGAAAGTTAAATTCCACTTAGAATAAGTGGCTTCGTCATTGATAGAAAGCTGTTGTCCGAAAAGAGGATCATTTTTAAATTTTCCTTTCAAGGGGCGCAATTCATCGTAGTCAAGACCGTAAAAACGCAATTCAAAAGCAGCACCTGTACTTACCCAGTCGCCCATGTATTTGTTGAACTGATACAGCATGGCATCGGAACCTTTTAATATGGCCTGGTCAATAGCTGTCTGAATTCCTGTATTTTTATCGGGAATTGCAGAAGTACCTTCCATTACTACAGGAGCAAAACCTTCGGCAGTGCAGTTGTCATAAGCAATGGCATGTATGGTAACCTTATATCCGGGGGCAAAGCCTTCAGCAGCAAGATTTCTGATGTCTATTTGTTTTATGAAAATTGTAAATTCAGCTTTAACAGTAGCTCCCAGTTTCTGCATGTATGAATATTCTGAAGTATCGTTGGCAAGTTTTTCAATTTCACCTTTTTTTGTAAAGACATCATACATGTTTTTCTCAATGTAACGGTAGTCTTTTTTCTTAAGTTGTTGATTGAAACGGTCGTAAGCATATTCATAATAAGGGATGTTTTCAGCTGGAATTTCACGAGGATCGTAAAATACAAGAAATTGTAAGCCACCAAGCCATTGGGCCAGTGTTTTGACACTTTGTTCAATAACTTTCTGACTTACTTTTGCTTTAAGTATTACTTCATAGGAATCTCTCAAAGGGGTTTCCTTAACAATAGAGTCCCAAGAAATCCATCCAGTAGATTGGGTTGAAATAGCATCGCGAATCACCAGAAAGTCTCTGACTTCAGTGCTTGATTTAACAGCTACCCCGCAACCTTTTTCAACAGCCATGCGGCGTGCATCGTTTAAAGCAGAAGCCCTGTCAGGTCCTACTCCTTTAACTTCAACAACAACATCCTGTGCGTTTGCAACTATAAAAAGCTGCAACATAAATAACGAAATAAAAATTTTTTTGATATTCATAAGAAGGTAATTTTAATTTGATTTATAATATAATGATCTAAATTATTGGAGAGGCTTACACTAAATAAACATCATAATAAATTTGCCAATAGCACCTGCTGTTTTAGCAATTTTTCCCCAGTTTACTTTTTTAATATTCTTATTGTCAAGTACTATTTTTCCGGGTTCAGTGCGAAGAATGTTGAGGTATTCAACACCTTTTTTAAATCCAAATTCGTTGAAGAGAGTTTCTGTAGCGCCAAAAATCTTTGGAAAATCACCTTTCGCAGGGTCGTAAATTTTTGAGAAATCAAAAACAAGTTTGCCATTTTCATCAACAACAACAGGAAACATAGAAGGGTCAAATGTTTTACCATTCAGATTGAAAGCCAAACCGCTCAAATCCTGATTCTGTACTTCGGGAGCCATTATTTCACTTGCTACAGGAGATAAATCTGCTGATTTTGTTTGAGGGGGTATGTCATTGTAAAGAGCAGATGCCAAGCCATTTCTGTTGTAAATTGGAACACGCATTTTAACTTCCATCATGCCATTTTTTTCAATGGCTTCGCCAACCATTTGAGCACCTTTAATGACACCATCAACTCGGGTATAAATATAATCACCTTGAGTAATCATGTCTTTAACTGTGGTTTCACTGGTTACATTGACACCTTTGATAATTTCAAGCAGATTACGCTGTGCAACAACTACGGCACCTCTTGCAGCCATGGCTTTTGCCTGTGCTAAGTTCTTAAACTTTACTGTATCAATAGCAGATTCTCCTTTAGCTTCAATGTATTGCTCTGTCCAATTGACTGAACCGTTTGCACTTTGAGTAACCAAAGGCTTACTGTTATTGGTAATGGCATTAATATCCAATTCTCCTCCTGTTACAGGTTTTGCAGATGTGCCATTTGAAGGTCTGTTTGATACCGCATTATCATTGCTGATCTGTGGTTTGCCAATGGGTTTTGTGGTGTCTTGAGAAACAACAACATTGGGTTTGTTATTAACACTATTCTGAATATTTACTGCCGGTTTTACTTTGCCTGTGTCCTGAGTATTTACGACAGGCTTATCATTACCTTTGTTCTGGATATTGACTGCAGGTTCAACTTTATCAGTTTTTCCTTTGCCTTCTTTGTCTTTATTTTTCTGAGCAACAGCTATTTGACTTATTAGTACAGACGATACTATTAAGCAAATGAATAAATTTTTTTTCATAATTAATGGGTTTAAATTGTGATTTTTTTTGAGTTTACTAAATTAGTAAAAATAATTAGACAAAAAAAATATTTAAAATATTTTATTACTAATTCAGCTTATTTAAAGCGATATTGAGCAAGTAATTAAATGAGTTGTATTTTAAAAATTAAAATGCACAATACAGTAAATGAGATGGTTTCATAAGTTCAGAATCCCTCAAGCACCCCAAATATACAAAGCTTTTAAAAAAAATCTAAAACGACTAAACGCCGTAATGTTCATTAAATTTCTTTAAGCGGTATTCGAGATCAGGGAATTGGTTTCTGTTTACGAGCGATACACAGGCACGCAATCCTTCAGTTCTTTCACTGCCTGTGATGGCCAGAGAAATGGCACTGATACCGTAATAAATTAATTTTTCAATAAGTTCAACGCCTGTAAATCCGGGGTAAGAAATGGTAAAGTAAAAACCGTCAGCAATCTGTTCATTTTCATCCATGTCGTAAACTATTTTAAAGCCGTTGTTGGTGAACATTTTCTTCATTATTTTGGCTTTTTCGCCATATTCCTTGACATCTTCGATGAAGTTAAATCTGCCTTCATTGGCAGCTTTCAGAATGCCTGCCAGTGCATATTGAGCCGAATGTGAGGTGCCTGAACTTAAAGCGTAAACGGTGCCGAAAATCATGGCGCGGCCAAAATTATCGGAACTGTAATATCTGAGCAAGTCGGGATATTGTCTTTCGAAAAGGGCATCTGATATTACCATCATACCGATGCGTTGTCCGGCATAACTAAAGGCTTTTGAACTTGATATAAAAAGTATATAATTGTCTGTATAATTAGCAACTGATGGCTGATAGGGGGGCATGCCAGGTTTGGAATAATCTTTTCTGAAATCCATAGCAAAATAGGCCAGATCTTCTAATACAACCACATCATATTTGTTGGCCAAATCACCTATAACTTGTAGTTCCTTATCTGTAAAGCAAATCCACGATGGGTTATTGGGATTTGAGTATAATATACAGGATATATGTCCTTTTTGTAGATATGATTCCAGCTTGTCCTTCAACTTATCGCCCCTGTAATTGTAAACATCAAACGACTCGTAATTGATGCCAATCACTTTATGCTGTTGTTTGTGAACAGGAAAGCCGGGGTCAATAAAAAGGGTGGTGTTTTTTTCTTTGTTCATCCTGTTTACAGTCATAAAAGCAGCATATGCACCCTGCATAGAGCCTACCGTAGGAATACAGCATTTGGGAGAAACATCTATATTAATAAACAGCTTTACAAATCGGGCAATTTCTTCCTTAAGCATGGGGGTGCCATCAATATCAGGATATATTGAAGCCACTCCTTTTCTTAGGGCTTCGATTTCAGCTTCTATCCCGACCTGAGCAGGCGGCAGCCCGGGTACACCCATTTCCATACGGATATACTTTTGTCCTGTGCCCTTCTCTATGTTGTCAATTAGCCTTTTAATCTCTCTGATAGTGGCTTTACCAACACTTGGTAAATTCATTTTTTTTATTTCTTCATCTACAATATTGTAGTTTATTGGGGTGTCTTTCATATCTGTATTTTTTTAATTTCTGATTTCAATTCATTCATGACAAACCTACATGATTTTTTTTAAATCAGCAAAAGAAAAAATACAAAAATTGAAAAAAAATGAACTTTGTAAAGACCTTTGAATTTTCTAGAAAAAATAGAAAAAGGTAAGTAATAAACGGAGGTTGTTAATTTCCTTGGCATTTTGAACTATGCCCATCAGGTCGGGCTTGCCAAATGCAGCAACAGTATATTCCAGTTCGGTTGAAATTTGTACTTTGTTTGAAATAAAAGAAACTGAAGGTGTTACACGATACATATAATCAATATCACTGCCTCTTGCGTAATATTTACCAATGTTTTGCTCAGTTGTGCCAAAGTTTTTGGCATAACCGCCAAAAATACCGAACTGAATTTTATTTTTAAGTGTATAATTGGCATTACCCCACACAAATAAGTTGTTGGTAGGTGTATATGTTTCAAGCATTGAAGTGCTGTCAATTGTTCTGACAGCATAACCACCAAGCATCAGATGTTCAGTGAGATTTTGTCCGAAAATCGATTTGCAGCGCCACACAAAGTCACCTTTTGTATATTTCCAGTAAACCATTGCAGCAAACGTTTCAATTGTTTGTTTTGTTTTATACAAACTGTCAGTAACTAAGCGGGGTCTCAGCATTTTGTAATCTCCGGCAATGCCAAATACATGCTTATCTCCCTTATACTGCAATTGAATATGGGCATTTGGAATATAGGCATTTCTCATATAGGAGGGGCTGTAACTCAAGGGTCCATCGTTTGAATTGTCTCTTTGGGTTATTAAGGTGGTATTCAGATTTATTTTTCCAAAAAAGTGGGTATAAGACAATTGAGGATTTCTGATAAAGGGTTGAAAAGGAGCCCCAGTGTTTAATGAAATGACATTGGGAAAAACTTCAGTAACAAACATCGGATGCCAGTACTGACCAAATAAAAGCTCTGACGTAGGCCACTTGAGTTTGCCATAGGCATGTCTTAACCTAAATCCATTAATATCAGCATTCGATACCCCCGAAAAATCAGCTTCAATAACCCCTGATGTTTTAGCTCCTAATGCATCAGGACCTTTTATTACACCTGTCAGACGCGATGTCATGGCGCTGTAATTATAACAAGGCTTGGCATTAATATCTTTACTGTCCATGTCAGGCTTTGCATTTAAGGGATAGAATAAAAACAAATCCTCACGTGTTGTAAAAACCTGACGGCTGTCGTACCAGTAATCACTTTTAATAAAGCCTGTGAAACGGATACCAAAAGAAGCTTTGTAATTCGCTGTATCAATACTTGGGACGTTTTGGGAAAAAATAAATAACGTTGATTTGAAAAATAGTATCCCAAGAAGTACAATAAATCTCAAGAATTTTTTAATCATTCCGGCTTAAAATTGATGCTATTGATAAGATGACTCCTAATGCAATTCCTAACACAGCAGCAAATAAAACCCTGAGTTCGGGAGCAAGTAAAAATGTAATGGTATGGGCAGGAATCCAAAAAAATGGGATTGTTTTCTTAAAAACAAAATTCCATTGAACACGCCAGTTAATTGCAGGGAAAATCTTGCTGAATTGTATGGGTTTTATTAAGCTTATCAACGCTCCATTGTGTTGTTCAATATGCATGTCAGTAATTTTGTGCAGGGTCATCATCACCGGAGCAAAAATTAAATTCATGCAGACACTGATTGCAAATGCAGTAAATATCCTGGTGCTTGTAAATTCTGCTGATTGAAATGAGGCTATAACATTTTGAAGTCCTAAATATTCTAAAAAAATGGGTGTGCCTTTAGAGAAAATAATAAAAGCCATATTTATTGCCAACCCCAGAAAACCCCACATAACAGCACGTGGTATTAATCCAAAACCTGGTTTGTAATAATCACCTGTTTTTATCCGAAGACCTATAGATTCTCCAAAAGTAGCCAGCAATCCGAATTTAATAAAACTCATGACCATGCCATGCTCCTTGTTAAAAGACATGTAAAAATCATAAACAGGAGCAGACAAGAAAAAAGGTAAAAAAAATATGATGGTAATAATAATCAATGTAATATCCTTTGGCTTCATCAGTGTAGTTTCAGGAATTTTAAATTAAATGGGAAAAGTTTTTTAAAATTAATTACCCATTTCAGAAATAAACTTAATGCGCATAAGCCTAATTTCTTCTTCGGTATAATCGTCGGAACCAAGCTCTTTCAGGACATCTTCAATACTGTCGCTTTCGGAGTATTTGAAAAATTCGAAAATTTCATCCTGACGGTCTTGTTCTATCAGTTCGTTGATGTAATAATTGAGATCTAATCGGGTACCCGAAGCAACAATGCTTTCAATTTCTGCTAAAAGTTCCTCAATAGAAATTCCTTTTGCTATAGCAATGTCTTCCAGATCAATTTTTCTGTCAATATTCTGAATAATAAATACTTTCAAGCTCGATTTGTTAACCACTGATTTGACAACCAAATCGATAGGTCTTTCAATTTCATTTTCCTCAACATGCTTTTTGATAAGATCTACAAAAACTTTCCCGAATTTTGCTGCTTTGCCGGAGCCTACACCTGTAATTTGTTTTAACTCTTCAATGGTTATGGGATACTGAATAGCCATATCCTCCAACGAGGTGTCCTGAAAAATAACAAAAGGTGGCAGGTTTTGTTTTTTGGAAATTTCTTTCCTCAAATCTTTAAGCAGGGCATATAAAATTTTATCGGCAGCGCTTGTTTTTTGTCCGGTACCGGAAAAAAAGTCATCATCCTTATCTGTTTCATAGTCGTGGTCGTGAGCAAGCATGATAGGATAGGGGTCATCGAGAAATTTGTTGCCTTCCTTAGTCATTTTTAATATACCGTAATTATCAATGTCTTTGACCAAAAGGCGTTCAATAAGTGTTTGTCTGATAACGGCATTCCAAAACCTTTCATCATAATCGCCTCCTTTGCCGAATTGCTCAAGCAAATGATGTTTGAATGATTTTATAGTTGAAGAATTACGACCAATAATAATATTGATAAGATGTTTGGCTTTGCATTGTTCTTTTGTGGCAATAACAGTGTCTAATAGCAATTCTATGTATTTTTTGCCTTCAAATTTTGTTTTAGGATGCAAGCAATTGTCACAGGTTTCGCAGTTTTCTTTATTATATATTTCTCCGAAATAGTATAAGAGGTATTTTCGTCTGCAAACAGATGTTTCAGCATAAGATATGGTTTCGAGAATGAGTTGTTGACCTATTTCCTGTTCAGAAACGGGCTTGCCTTTCATAAACTTTTCGAGCTTCTGCATGTCATCATACTGGTAAAAAGCAATGCAATTGCCTTCTCCTCCGTCACGTCCTGCTCTGCCTGTTTCCTGATAATAACCTTCAAGACTTTTAGGCATGTCATGGTGAATAACGTAACGCACATCGGGTTTGTCTATGCCCATTCCAAAAGCAATAGTTGCTACAATAACATCGACTTCTTCCATCAGAAACTTATCCTGATTTACCATGCGCGTATGTGATTCCAAACCGGCATGATAGGGTAGTGCTTTAATGCCATTAACGACAAGTGTTTCAGCAAGTTCCTCTACTTTTTTTCTGCTCAGGCAATAAATAATACCCGATTTACCAGGATGATTTTTAACGTATTTTATTATATCTTTTATGACATCAGTACCTTTCTGACGTACTTCATAATACAGATTGGGGCGATTGAATGATGATTTGAAAATCATTGCATCCTGCATCCCAAGGTTTTTCTGAATATCTGATTGCACTTTAGGTGTTGCAGTAGCAGTAAGAGCTATGATGGGCACTCTTTTACTTATCGATTCTATGATTGGTCTCAGACGCCTGTACTCAGGTCTGAAATCATGCCCCCATTCAGAAATGCAATGGGCTTCATCTATAGCAAAAAAAGAAATATCAATTTTTTTAAGCAGTTCTACATTGTCATCTTTTGTCAAGGATTCGGGCGCCACATAGAGCAACTTGGTTTTACCGCTCATGATGTCGTCTTTTACTGTAGTAAGCTCTACTTTGCTTAATGATGAATTTAAAAAATGAGCAATGCCATCTTCTGCACCGAAATTTCTGATGGAATCTACCTGGTTTTTCATTAATGCGATAAGGGGAGATACTATAATAGCTGCACCTTTACTGATTAAAGCAGGCAACTGATAGCACATTGACTTTCCGCCACCTGTAGGCATGATTACAAAAGCATCTTTGCCCGAAAGTATGCACTTTATAATGGCTTCCTGATCACCTTTAAAACTATCAAAGCCAAAAATTTTCTTTAGTAACTCTTTTAAATTATCATCTATTCTTTTTGCCATTATTACAAAGTGTTACTTTTTTATTAAATTCATAAAATTGTATTTATTCAAAGTTATAAACAAATTATTTAATAAAACAAAAAATAAATTTAATTTTTATTTTTTTTTCACATTATATTCAATTTTATTTTAATTAATGATAATAAAATGATTTGTTTACATTTTGTTAATGCTTGTCGTAATAATAATGTTTGAAATTTACTTTAGTTATTATCTAAATAGGAGTGTTTTTTTTAATATTTTTACAGCTTTAAAGGAAATTGATGTGTAAGACTAACAAAGAAATAAAATAAAAAGATGTTTTTTATATAAAAATCATCAATTTTGATTTATAAAATTTGTTAGGATAATATTTGTAATTAAATTTCTTTTTTAAAAAATATGTAAAATTTATTTTTTTCGTTAGTACTGATTATTTAAGAAGTTCAATAATGAAACCAAAAGAAGAAATTAAGAAAATAGCTTTAAATACAATTGAGGATGAAATTGAAGAGCTGTCACACCTCAAAGCCTCTATAAATGATGATTTTGTTGCGGTAGTGGAATTGATTATCAAATCAACAGGCAGAGTCATTATTACTGGCATAGGTAAAAGTGCCAACATTGCGGCCAAGATTGTAGCCACACTTAATTCGACCGGAACACCCGCTATTTTTATGCATGCTGCCGATGCTATTCATGGCGATTTGGGCATCATTCAGAAAGAGGATATTGTAATTTGTCTTTCGAAAAGTGGCAATACACCTGAAGTGAAAGTTTTGGTGCCGATTATTAAAATGATGAATAATACCATCATAGGCATTGTTGGGAATGAAGATTCTTTTTTGACCAAAAATGCTGATTATATTTTAAAAACATCTGTTTCCAAAGAAGCTTGTCCCAATAATTTAGCGCCCACCTCAAGCACCACTGCACAATTGGTTATGGGTGATGCACTTGCTGTTTGTTTGCTAGAATGCAGGGGCTTTACAACTGAGGATTTTGCTAAGTTGCATCCCGGCGGCATTCTGGGCAAAAATCTCTATCTGAGAGTAGAAGACCTGATGAAAAATAATTTATTGCCTGTTGTTAATGAATCGGATGATATTAATGCCATAATTATTGAAATGACTTCTAAACGATTGGGTGCAACAGCTGTTATAAATAATGACAATAAGCTGACGGGTATTATAACTGATGGAGACTTAAGAAGAATGCTTCAAAAAAAGACCGATATTAATTTGCTCAGAGCCAGCGACATATTTTCAAGAAACCCTCAGACAACACATAAAGACATGCTGGCGGCCAATGCTCTGGCAGTTATGAAATCGAAAAATATTACACAGCTTATTGTAACCGAAAACGAACATGTTATAGGCTTTATTCATTTACACGATATTTTGAAGGAGGGAATTATATAGGAAGTTTGGAGTTTGGCACTTCGGCTACGCTCAGTGTAAAAGTGTGGAATACTTAGAGTTGAAGAACTACAGCAGCAAAGAGTAACCACAGAGTTACACGGAGGGTTCACAGAGTTACACAGAGAAGATGGATAATTTGAAAGCCTGACGACGGCAAGGGGAATATCGAACACCGATTAACGAATGTCGTTCCGATAGCTATCGGAATCAGAAGGGAAAACCTGACGGTTGTAACGGAGAAGACACAGTGTTGCACAGAGGTTCGCAGGCTCACTGAGGAGAATAATAAAACACTTATTTTTTGAATTTATATGATATATTTGTATTATCTGCGTTTATCATATTAATCAGCGTCATCAGCGTTCTGTTTTTAATCCTGTTAATCTTGTCAAAACTTATATGCAGCACACATCATACAAATCAGTGTCACTTGTGCAGCTGTCGAAGTATCAGCGTTCCATGTAATAATAGACGTGACAGCAAAAGGAAGTTTGGAGTTCTAATATGTAATATTCACATAATCATTCATTTATGCAGTTTTAGTTAAAGAGTTAACATCTTTTAACTAAAAATATTTTGTTAAAGTTGTCGAAAAGTAATTTTATTGTTTTAATTTTGTCTAAATAAAAATAAAAAGGAATTCTCTGTTTTATTCAACAGACCAAATCCTTTATTTTTTTGCTCAAAAATATTCTTTAGAATAAGTCTAATTAAAAAAATAGTTATTATGAAAAATATTATAAGTAACCCAATCAAAAGCATAAAGAAAATAAACTTCTTATTTGTTGACAGAAGCAATTTTTACAAAAATATATTATTTATCATCTTTTTATTATTTATATCACCCTTTTATTTGTCAGCACAAAAATGTTCAGTTACGCTAATTGCAAAAAACAATGTAGAATCTGTAGATAAAGGAATTCGTGTATATTTTATGGAGATAATGAATAATGAAAAAGAAGAAATTGAAATTTTTCTTTCTGCTACAAATTCTAATTCTGGTAAAAACCCGGATAATACTGACAGTAGAGAAAATGTCAATTTAGATGCTAAAATTTTTTATAACAATGGTAATGAAATAAAAGATAAAATTAAATTAAAATCAAATGAATTGTTAGAATTTCAAGTAAAATTAGTAGTTCCAAAGGGTACATCTATTGAACATTGGAATAATACCCTTGTAAGTGTTTTTTCTGAAAAATGTAAAAATTATTCAACTTCAGTAACACTTTATACGTTCATTCCCAATCCGGAAGAACAATAGTAATTAAAAAAAAAGAGTTAAAAAAAATAACAAAAAAATTAAAGCTATGAAAATCTTTATACAAAACTCTAAAATAAATCAAAATTATCTGTCTGTGTTAGTTATTTTCATATTCGTTATATTGATGACGAATTTTTCTTTTGGGCAGATTATGATTAGTAAAACAGTTATACCAAAAAGTACATGTAATCAATTTGATGTAAAATTGGAAGTGACCGGAATATCTACCACTACTCCAATAGATGTTATTCTTGTAATTGATTGTTCTGGAAGTATGACTTCTGGCTCTCCCTCGTCTATGTCGCAGGCAAAAACAGCAGCCATAAACTTTGTAAAAAATGTATTTAACCCGATAAATAATCCAGGCAATATTAACAGAGTAGGGCTAGTAAGTTATTCTACATACGCTACAGAAAATTTACAGTTGAGTTATGCCTCAGATTCCACAGTATTAATTTCAAAGATTAATAATTTGGTAGCCAATGGCTCAACAAATATAGCTGATGGCTTTTATCAGGCATCAAAAGAAATGAAATCAAGAGGACGGGCTGATTGTAATGTTTCAAGGTCAATAGTTTTACTAACTGATGGTGTTGCAAACATGGGAAGCACTTTTAGTGTTTCTAATGACCGTTATGAGGGAAGCTGTACAAATACTCCAACTTCAGCTAATGCTTGTACTATTTCTGCATATCAGCGTGGACAGGAATCACAGTCATTTACAATTGGCAGCAACCTATATAATAATAAAGTTTATACAGTGGGCTTATTTGGTGGAATTTCAGGCGCAACACAAGTTTTAGCTGAAAACACACTTAATTTATCACAAAATTCAGGGTATTATTCAACTGAATCTGCCGCTGATCTCAATGGCATTTACAGTCAGATATTCGGACAGTTACTATGGGCAGCAAAGGCCATTCCGGGAATCCCAATGATATCTGATACTGTTCAAAATGGCTTTACAATTATTCCGGGATCTTTAGCTGTTTCAAAAGATGCTGCTTCAGTTAGTGGACAAATAATATCCTGGAATCTTGGTTATATCAATACTGAAACAGTAACTCTTACATACTCTGTAATTGCTCAGAGCTCTATAGCCTGTGGAAACCATAAATCAAGTAATTCATGGATTAATTATCAAAATCCCTTATGCAACAATGTAAAGACAGCATTTGTAAATCCAGTTATTTCAGTACCTTGCATTCTGACTGTCAGCAGTACAATTACGCCTTTATCATGTTCAAATTCAAGTTCCGGATCTATCACTGCAATTGGTAGTGGAGGTACTGGTCCTTACACTTTTTCTTTAAATGGGGGAGCTGCACAGATTTCAAATGTGTTTTCAGGTCTTATTGCAGGCTCATATTCAATTACAATTTATGACAGTAAGGGATGTTCTGCAACTTTACCATCGCCGGTAGTTATTGCTAATCCTATTCCAATTTCATTGCTGGTAAGCAATTCAACACAGGTTTCATTATACAATGGATCTGATGGCTACATTAATGTTAGTGCTTCAGGAGGTAGTGGAATCTATACATATTCTATAAATGGAGGAATTCCGCAAATTTCTAACATTTTTTCGGGTTTATCATCCGGAACTTACCTGGTTAAAGTAACTGACAATCTCGGTTGTTTTGCAACTACATCAGTAAATATTAATAATGCATTTCAAATTAATGCGATTGATGACAATGGTACATCAAATGGCATGACAGGTGGAACAGCTGTAATAAATGTGCTCAATAACGATTTGTTAAATAATAGTGCTATAATTCCTGCAAACATAAACCTGTCTTTTATCAGTTCAACAAGTCCCAATGTGTCTCTTGTTGGCAACTCCGTGGTAGTAGCTCCAGGTACACCTTCAGGCAATTATACTTTGGTATATCAGATATGTGAAAATATTTATCCAACAAACTGCGACCAGGCTAATGTAATAGTGGTTGTTACAGCTGCACCTATCAATGCAGTAGATGATAATGCAACAGGAATCAATGGTTATACAGGCGTTTTAAATGTCGTTAATGTATTAAGCAATGACTTATTAAATGGTCTTTCCGTAAATCCGTCAGAAGTAATACTTAACGAAGTTGTTGCTGATCCCAACGGGGCATTGACTTTAAATCCAAACGGCTCAGTAGATGTAGCTCCAGGCACACCAGCAGGCACATATACTTTGACTTATTCTTTATGTGAATTGCTAAATCCAGCAAATTGCGATAATGCCATTGTAAATATAACAGTAAATGCAGCTCCGATAATTGCCGCTGATGATGCTGTAAGTGGCATAAACGGATACACAGGAGCTGGCAATGTACTTAATGTATTTACTAATGACTTGCTTAATGGCACTCCTGTTAATATTTCTGAGATTTCTTTAACAGTAGTGACTTCAGATCCTTCACTTACATTAAACAATAATGGGTCAGTAGATGTGGCGCCTTTCACCCCTGGAGGTACTTACAATCTTAGCTATCAGATTTGTGAAATTCTTAATCCGACAAATTGTGATGTTGCCGTTGTAACAGTAGTTGTGACACCTACTTCTGATATTTCAATCAATAAAACTCAGATTAATCCCGTAAATCTTCCTGTGGGTTCACCAGCCAATCTTATTACAGTGAACCCATCTGTCATTACAGCAGGTACTAAGATATATTATTATTTACAGGTATTGAATAATGGTCCAAGTAATTCTGTAAATGCACTTATTACTGACAATATGCCGTTGGCTATTTCAAATGCTGAATATTCATTAAATCTGGGCAATTCATGGTTTCCATGGAATGGCACGCGTTTACTTTTAAGCTTTATTTATCCCGGTTTTAATAATATCCTTTTGCGCGGTGATGTAAGTGCAGCTGCTACAGGCACTCTTACAAACACAGCAAGCATTTACAGCCCGATAACACTAGACCCTGTCTTAAGCAATAATCAATCAACTGTTGTTACAACAATCAACCAATCATCAGATCTGATACTTAACAAACAGGTTCTTAATTCTCCATTGAATATCGGAGGTAATATCATATATCAGATTTCAGTTTTTAATGATGGTCCAAGCAATGCTTCTAATGTAATAATAACTGACATAATAAACCCATCTGTTATTTCCAATACCGAATATTCTGTTGATGGTGGCTTAACATGGATAAATACCTGGCCGGGAACTTTAAATATTGGAATTTTAAATAATCAGGCCGGAATTGTTATTAAAATAAAAGGCGTCATTGTTGATGCATCACCAAATCCTAATGTTGATCCAATTCCAAACACAGCTTCGGTTGCTTCAGATGTTCAAGATCCTGATTTGAGTAATAATACTGAAACAATTTACAGTCCTCTCAATGTGGAAGCAGATGTGTCTGTAGTCAAAAGCGGTCCTGTATCAGTAGTTGCAGGTGAGAATATTCAATATCAGATTACAGTTACTAATAACAGCAATACTTTTAATGCATTGAATGTTCATGTTCAAGATGTTATATCACAAAGTGTGATTGTTAATCAGGAATATTCAACCGATGGTGGCACAACTTGGTTGCCATGGACAGGTAGTTATAATGCGGGTACCCTTTCTCCTTTGCAGTCAGATATAATACTTATAAGAGGAAAAGTTTTAAGCAATGTCAAAAACAATATTCCCAATACAGTTCTTGTTGAGTCAAATACCCCTGATTCTGATATTTCCAACAACACTTCAACAATTGTAACTATAGTTACTGTGATATCAGATCTTGAAGTTGTAAAATTTCAGATTGACCCATCAATACTACCTATTGACTCAGCTGCTTTATTCAGCAACCCACTCAATTTGTCAATAAATCCTTTGCAAATTACAGCAGGTGATAGTATTTATTATGTTATTGTTTATACAAACAATGGTCCCAGCGATGCTACAAATGTCGTTCTGAATGATGTTTTGCCTGCAGGAGTATCAAATGCAGATGCTTCAAGATGTCAGTTCTCCTATGCTCCTTATTCAGGATCAGCATTGGCAGGAACAGTTATTTCGGGAGGCAGATGTTTACTCGTGGTGAGAGGTATTGTTAACAGTAATGTCAGTGGAACACTAACAAATACTGCTTCTATTACAAGCCAGAACAATATATTTGACCCTGATTTAAGCAATAACTCTTCAACAGTAGTTACCAGTGTTATAGCACAAGCTGATTTAGCAATCATTAAAACTGTAAACAACAGCACACCTTATGTGGGCAGCAATGTTGTATTTACTATAACTGTTTCTAACAACGGACCTCACAATGCAAACAATGTTGTCGTCACAGATATTTTACCTAACGGTTACAGCTATATTAGTCACAATACTTTAGCTGGAAACTATAACAATTCAAATGGAATATGGACAATTGGTGATGTTAACTATCAGGGCAGCGTGATTTTGAATATTACAGCAACAGTAAATCTTCCGGTAAGTGGTGTTAATTATACCAATCAGGTTTCTATAACAAACATGACACAGCTTGATCCCAATCAGGGCAATAATGAAGATGAAGAAACCACATATCCTGTCAATGTCATTGTGGCAAATGATGATACTTATGGACCTGTTAATGGTTATACTGGCGCAGTGGGTGTGCTGAATGTCTTCAGTAATGATTTGTTAAATGGCTTTAGTGTCATTTCTTCACAACTACTGCTTACTGAAACTGTACCTAATGTATCAGCTTACCTTACCCTTAATGCCAATGGTTCAGTGGATGTAAATCCGGGAACTCCTGCAGGTACACACACACTTACATATCAGATTTGTGAAATTGCGAATCCTTCCAATTGCGATGATGCAGTCGTTTCAATATCTGTTCAGGCTGCTCCTATTAACGCTGTTAATGATGCAGTAAGCGGCATTAATGGTTATACAGGAGCAACAAATGTGGTGAATGTTTTAAATAATGATTTGCTTAATAATATCACTGTAAATCCTTCTGAAATTACATTGTCTTTAACAGTTGCTGATCCATCTGGTGTCCTTAATTTAAATCCTGATGGTTCTATTGATGTAGCACCTGGAACTCCGGCTGGAACTTATACGCTGACTTATCAGATATGTGAAGTTCTTAATCCCGGCAATTGCGATATTGCTGTTGTGTCAGTTACAGTTATTCCTGCTGTTATTACAGCTGTTGATGATGTGGTTAACAATATCAACGGTTATATCGGTGCAAGCTATGTTGTCAATGTTTTAAACAACGATTTGCTGAATGGAAATAACGTAATTCCATCAGAAATAATGCTTTCAGAAACTATAGCAGATCCAAACGGCTATTTGACTTTAAACCCTGATGGTTCTGTGGATGTAGCCTCCGGAACTCCTGCAGGCACTTATACATTGACTTACCAGATTTGTGAAGTTCTGAATTCTTCAAATTGTAATAATGCGCTTGTTACAGTAAATGTTGGAGTTCCTGTAATACTTGCTCAGGATGATTTTGCAAACGGTATAAATGGTTATGACGGTGCTTTGAATGTGGTCAATGTATTGACCAACGACTTGCTTAATGGTACTGCTGTTGTTCCTTCTGAAATAGTACTTTCAGTAATTGTTCCGAATTTAAGCGGTTATCTTACATTTAACCCTAGTGGCTCTATAGATGTTGCTTCCGGTACACCAGCAGGCATATATACAATAACTTATATGATTTGTGAAGTTTTAAACCCCACAAATTGCGATGAAGCAACCGCTTATATTACAGTTCAGCCACCTCAGATATTAGCTGTTGAAGATGAAGCTAATGGCATTAATGGATATAGTGGGGAGATAAATGTGATTAATGTTCTGGATAATGATTTACTAAATAATAATTTTGTTATTTCAAATGAAGTATTACTTACTTTAACTGTTCCTGACGAAAACGGATTTGTTACTTTAAATCCTGACGGATCTGTTGATGTTGCCCCGGGAACTCCTGCAGGTAGCTACTCAGTAGGTTATCAGATTTGTGAAATTCTAAATCCTTCAAACTGTGATGAAACAAACGTAACAGTAACTGTAATAGCTGCATCAATTGTTGCCAATGACGATAATTTTACCAACAACCCCGTAAATTGCCAGTCAGGTGGTATTGCAGGAAATGTTTTAAACAATGATTTGTTAAATGCCAACCCTGTTAATTATACTGATGTTGTGATTACCCTTACAAATAATGGCGGTATTAATGGTTCAACAATTTCTGCTTCAGGAAACTTAAATATTCCGTCAGGAGTTGCTGTAGGTACTTACAATTTGTCATATCAGATTTGCGAACTCATCAACCCAACTAATTGTGATATTGCTGACATTGTTGTTGTGGTACATGATATTGAAAATCCCGTAATAATTTGTAGTGCAGATATTAACGTAAATGCTGACTTAAACAGCTGTAGTGCAACAGGGGTTGTTATCAACCAACCACAGGTTTCGGATAATTGCGGTATATCTTCATTAGTAGGTACAAGAAGTGATAACCTGGCTTTAAATGCAGCATATCCTTTGGGAACAACTACTATTACATGGGTTGCTACTGACTATAGTAATAATACTGCAAATTGTCAACAAGATGTAATCGTAATTGACAACCAATTGCCCACCATCACCTGTGCAGTACCGACACCAACATACAACACCGATTTGGGCGTATGTAACTATACAGTACCCGGCACAGCTCTTAATCCTGTATCAACAGGCGATAACTGCTCAGTAGCATCTGTAGTAAATAACTACAACGGCACATCAACATTGCAGGGCGCTGTTTTCCCAATAGGCACCACCAATGTTATCTGGACAGTAACTGACGGCTCAGGCAACACAGCAACATGCAGCTACGACATCGTAGTGGTTGACAACCAATTGCCCACCATCACTTGCGCAGTACCAGCACCAAGTTACAATACCGATTTGGGTGCATGTACCTATACAGTACCCGGCACAGCCCTTAATCCTGTATCAACAGGCGATAACTGCTCAGTAGTTTCAGTGGTAAACAACTACAATGGCACATCAACATTGCAGGGCGCCGTATTCCCGATAGGCACCACCAATGTTATCTGGACAGTAACTGACGGCTCAGGCAACACAGCAACATGCAGCTACGACATAGTAGTGGTTGACAATGAACTGCCCACTATCACTTGTGCAGTACCGGCACCAAG
>Ga0172368_10000980_pt1 | contig 39805 bp, 17 predicted proteins | sample Lak11m_FD_114540 | JGI IMG/M metagenome (GOLD analysis project Ga0172368, IMG submission 114540) | Freshwater microbial communities from Kabuno Bay, South-Kivu, Congo - kab_022012_11m | ecosystem: Environmental > Aquatic > Freshwater > Lake | place: Democratic Republic of the Congo: South-Kivu... | reverse complement strand
TCCTTGCACATATTATTATTTTCTATGGATATTAATGCCCTACGGGCAAAGTTCAATGGTTCATTTTGATCCGCCAATAAAAGAAATAATTATCTTCCAGCACATCAAAATAAAATGTAGCCACAGATATTTCAAAACGGGAGAAGCCGAAAGATGGGTGCTGAAAAACAAAAGCATTGACACCAACAGCTACAATCCAATTGCCATTATCAGAACACCCTCCATCCACACTCCAAATCCATTACCGGCTGCCAATTGAAGACTGCTGACTCAATCAACTCAATTAACTTAATTAACTCAATTAACCGTTAACTGATTTAATACAACCGTTAACTGATTTGTGGATTTCATCAGGAACTTTATTATTATATTTGTGGTCTCTCAACTAAAATGGTTTTGAAACATATTTTATTAACTTAAAAAAATGATTATGAAGAAGATTTTACTTATCAGCGTTGTACTTTTGATGGTATTACCAGGGCTCGCCCAAAACAGGCCCGCCATGTCAAAAGAGTTGAGGAACTATGCAGTTAAGGCGGGTACTCCCGTTCTTGAAACTACTAATTTCAGCCACGATGCGCTTCCATCGGCCCAAAAATTATGGCCACCTGATGAAGCTACCGTTGGCATTACGTATTATGATAACCAATCCAACTCGAGCAGTCAGCCAAGAGTTTGCTTTTTCGATGATGGTACCGCCGGAGCGGTTTTTATTTTTGGTGTTGATTACCCTGATTTTCCCGAGCGCGGAACGGGCTATAATTATTTCGATGGCGCTGCCTGGGGGACTGTCCCGGATGCAAAAATAGATCCCGATCGTACGGGTTGGCCGGCTTATGATGCCTTTGGCGAGAACGGTGAAGTTTTTATGGCTCATTACTCCGGCGCCGCCTATGACGGCCTGGTTTTCGGAACAAGAGTCGAAAAAGGCACAGGCAACTGGTCATTCAACGACTGTTTTGGCCCTGCCGGACATGAAGGAATGGTTTGGCCAAGACTGGCAACGGGTGGTGTCAATCATTCAGTGATCCACCAGATTTCACTTACACGACCAGTAGCCAATGGCGGTACTGTTTACGAAGGACTTGACGGAGCCCTGCTCTATTCACGTTCGTCTGATGGTGCAGTAACATGGGATCCTCTAAACCTCCTCATGGAACCCCTCAGCTCTACTTATTTTACCAGCATTGATGCAGATGCCTATGAAATCATTGCCGATGACAATTATGTCGCTATTCTTTATGGAGCACCCTGGATGGGATTGGATTTATTGAAATCTGATAACAATGGTGATACCTGGGTCCATACCAATATCTGGGAACATCCCTATCCCTTATGGGTAACCGGAACTCCCACAGACACCTTTTATTGCGCTGACGGGGCCCATCATCTTGCATTCGACCAAAGCCATACTGTACATGTTGTCTTTGGCATCAACAGAGCTTATGCTGATGCAGCAGGAAGCTACTGGTTTCCTCTCGTAGGCGGTGTGGGTTACTGGAATGAAAACCGTCCGACATTCTCCTCCGACATGGATGCGCTGTGTCCTTATTCCGATTGTGCCTATTCTGAACTGGTTGCCGATTACAGCCTGATCGGCTGGGAACAGGATGTTAACCAGAACGGAACCTGGGATGTCCTGGGCGAAGTAGGGCTTTACTATCTGGGAAGTTCAACCTGGCCTCAGATTGTGATAGACGATATGAACCAAATGTTCTTCATTTATTCTTCGGTCACCGAAACCTATAATAATGGTACGCAGGATTACCATCACATCTGGTGCAGGACATCTCCCAACGGTGACTGGTGGGGAACATTTTATGATTTGACCGGTGATCTCATTCATATTTTCGACGAATGTGTTTTTCCATCGGCAGCCATCAATTCGGATGATTATTTTTACCTTGTGTTTCAAAGTGATATTGAACCGGGAATGGCTGTGAGGGGAGATTTAGATCCTTATGGCGAAAACCTGATTCGCTATATGAAGGTTCTGAAGGATGATGTGTGGACCGGTATTAAAGACAACAGTCTTCCTGTACTTGAATATGATGTCATGCAGAACACTCCTAATCCTGCATCCGGAATCACAACAATTAAAATTAATGTACGAACTGCCACTAACCTTGCAATAGAAGTGGTTAACATGATCGGCCAGAAAGTACTGAATGTTGATGCCGGTTATGTTTTGCCTGGTATGAACAACATTAGCCTTGATGCTGGCAAACTCACAGCAGGGATCTATTTCTATACTGTGAGAGCCGGTGAAGCGTCTGTGACAAAGAAAATGATCGTTGAGTAATATGCCTGTTAAGCGAGCTTAAACAAATGAGTTCAGGTTAAACAAAAATTAAGGAGGCGGACCGGGTTAGGCCTGCCTCCTTTAATAACCGGAAATCGTAAGATTTTATTTACCTCGCTTGTTTGAACCGGATTTTAATAAATCATAGAATCAGATATTTTAATCTCAAAAGAAAATCAAAATGAAAAAGCTCTTGTTGTTCAGCCTCGCGATTATAATTGCTTTAGCCTGCATTTCGCAAAAGCGGCCTTATATTCCTGGCAAATTCAGGAATTATTCCATTCTCTTAGATCGCAATCCGGTCAATTCCGAAGATGATATTAATGAAAAATTACCGCTTAATCAAAAAAGCATGCTCGATGAAGAAGCCATCGTGGGCAATACTTATTATGATAACCAAAGCAACTCCAGTATGCAATCGCGGCTGCATGTTTTTGATGATGGCACCATGGGTGTTGTCTTTACTTATGGAATTGATATTTATTATAATTTCCTGGACCGCGGCACGGGTTACAATTATTTCAACGGGACAGGTTGGGGAGAATATCCAACCGCAAGGATCGAAACCGACCGGACGGGCTGGCCTGCTTATGCCCCTTATGGTGAAAACGGGGAAATCTTTGTATCGCACGCCTCAGCCGGCATTTTTGATGGACTTTTTATTGAAAAAAGAGAAAACAAAGGAATGGGTGACTGGGGTGAAATGATCTTCGAAGGTCCGACCAATCCCCCGGATTTGCTTTGGCCCCGGATTGCTACAGGCGGCGTAGATCACAGTATTATTTTTCTGCTTGCTTTGACTCATCCTGCTATTTGGTACCAGGGACAATACGGAGCGCTCGTATATTCGAGGTCTTTGGATGGAGGGCAAAGCTGGCAGCCCGAAAACGGCTCATTTGATTGTCTCGGACCAGACTATTATTCGGGATTTGATGGCGACACGTATGACATGGTTGCAAAAGACAATATTGTAGCCATTCTGTACGGTTGCCCGAGCTATGATCTGGGTTTGCTTAAATCAACGGATGCCGGGCAATCATTTACCCAAACCATCATCTGGGAGCATCCGTACCCATTCTATGGAGGCGGAAACCCGACGGATACCTTTTATTGTGCGGATGGCGCTCACCATCTCGCAATTGATTCCGAAGGTTTGGTTCATGTTGTTTTCGGCATTAACCGATCATATTCCAATGCTGCCGGAACATACTGGTTTCCGTTGGTTGACGGCGTGGCTTACTGGAATGAGAACCGACCTGTCTTTTCGAACGACCTGAATGCCTTGTGTCCCTACGCTGATTGCGAATATTCAGAACTGGTTGAAGATTACAGCCTCATCGGCTGGGCGCAGGATGTGAACCAGAACGGCGAATGGGATATCCTCGGTGAGCCCGGTTTATATTATGTTGGAGCATCGAGCCAACCGCAGATTACGATTACTGAGTATGGGGGGATCAGGGTAGTTTATTCATCGCTTACTGAAACCTTCAACAACGGAAGCCAGGATTACAGGCATCTCTGGATGAGAACCTCGCCGAATGGTGACTTTTGGGGAACTTTTCATGATCTCAACTCCGATGTCACCCAGGCTTTCGATGAGTGTGTGTTTCCGTCCATCGCATCTTATAGCAATGAAGATGAATTTAATGTTGTTTATCAAAGCGATAATGAACCGGGAACAGCAATGGGAGGCGATATGGATCCTTATACTGAAAATCTGATCCGATTTCAAGGCCTCATTACCAGTACCGGCGATCACTTTCAACAATCCTTCTCCGTTTCTCAAAACTTTCCTAATCCTGCAAAGGATTTGACAACGATACTAATTAGTGTAAATATCCCGGCTGAATTCTGTGTTGAGATAGATAATGTTTTGGGACGTAGAGTTCTCGACATTAATACAGGCGTATTGCATTCAGGGATCAATAATATCCCGCTTGATATAGGCGGTATTAATGAAGGAATTTATTTTTATACTGTTTGTGCAGGCGAAAACCGGATTACCAAAAAAATGATGGTCAGATAAATTTCCTCCTGTATAGGGTAATTATGTACTTTTGGATTAATTTTGTATTTTAATTTAAGCGTTTATAAGTAAGCAATTCAATTATCTATAATTAAAAAATAACAGTGTTATGAAAAAGTTTCTCCTCTTTTTATTGATCATGAGCCTTGGCCTCTTATGTTTCTCACAAAGCCGGATTATCCCCACCAAAGAACAACGCAATTATGCGCTGAAAAAAGTTCGCGGGATTCATCAAAGTGAAAACGGTTTGAAGCAAAAGCCAATGCCTTCTAATACAATCCTCGTTATGCCTTATGAAGAAACGATCGGTGCTACCCGGTACGACCTGCAATCCAATACGAGTATGCAGAACCGTTTCCATGTGTATGAAGATGGAACCATGGGCGCAACATGGACTTTTGGTCTTGGTGATCCGAATTTTACCGACCGGGGTACCGGCTATAATTATTTTGACGGAACGGCATGGGGACCAGCGCCAACGGTCAGAATTGAATCCATAAGGGCAGGCTGGCCTTCTTATGCTCCTTATGGCGAAAATGGCGAACTGGTTGTTTCCCATAATTTTGCTAATGGTACTTTATTTATTGAAACCCGTGATCAGAAAGGAACGGGTGCCTGGACAGAAAGTTTTTTTACAGGCCCGAATGCGGTACAGATTTCCTGGCCGAGAGCATTAACCTCCGGAGTTGCTAACGATATCATACAGGTTCTCGCAATTACCTGGCCTGTTGCAAACGGAGGCCCTATATATGAAGGCCTTGACGGGGCTTTACTGTATTCCAGATCGACAGACGGCGGCGCTACCTGGAATCCTCAAAACACGATCCTGGATGGACTGACTTCCAATGAGTACGTTGGTTTTACTGCCGACATGTACGAATGGGCCGCGATGGGCGATAACATTGCCTTCCTGGTGGGAGATGCATGGCAGGATTTCCTCCTTATGAAATCAACAGACAACGGAGATACATGGACAAAGACCGTTATCTGGGAACACCCTTATCCTTTGTTTACCGGAGGTGTAACGGATACTTTTTATTGTGTGGATGGCGATCATCACCTCGCATTTGACCCGGAAGGAATGGTGCATGTAGTTTTCGGAATCAACCGCGCTGTGGCCGACGATGATGGTTCGTACTGGTTCCCACTCGTTGACGGTGTAGGTTACTGGAACGAAAACAGGCCTGGCTTTTCCAATAGCATGGATGCCTTGAATCCTTATGGAGAATCGGGTTCGGAGCTTGTAATTGACTACAGCCTCATCGGATGGGCACAGGATATTAACGAAAACGGAACATGGGATATCATTGGTGAAGTCGGATTATATTATGTAGGCGCATCGAGCATGCCGCAAATCGTTGTGAATGATGAGGGTGAAATGGTTATTGTTTACGCTGGGATTACTGAAACGTATAATAACGGAACCCAGGATTATCGCCACCTCTGGGGCCGCTATTCTCCGAACGGCGACTGGTGGGCAAATAAATTTGTTGACCTGACCGCATCGCTGGAACATATTTTCGATGAATGTGTATTCCCGTCTGTAGCTACTTTATCAGACGATAATGTTTACCTGATCTATCAAACTGATGTGGAGCCGGGTCTTGCCGTAAGGGGAGATTTGGATCCTTATACTGATAATGTCGTGCATTATATGAGGATTGACATTGGTGATGAAATCTATGTAGGTGTTAAAGAAAACAACAATCCTATTCATGATGAAGATGTGCTGCAAAACTCGCCTAATCCTGCCAAAGGCACTACTGTAATAGGGGTAAATATCCATAAAACCACAGCACTTACGTTAAAGGTTGTAAATATGACCGGACAGCAGGTGGTGGCTTTTGAAGGGGGCACGGTATCTCCTGGTATGAACCGGATTGTTCTTGATGTTTCGGATTTGGCGCCGGGAACTTATTTCTATACCGTAAAGGCGGGCGATGCCGAAGTAACCAAAAAGATGGTGGTGAAATAGGTTCAATTTTTATAAAAAAGCCTCTGGACTTTCTATCCGGAGGCTTCAGAGTTAGAGATAAAAGTATATTAGTTTGGTACTTGAGTGCTTTTCCCTGTATTAGGCAGCCAGATTTCATCTTTGTCAATGTTATCCGATTGCATATCGAGGTTGTAATCGCTTTCAAGATAGCCTTCATTTCCTGCTTCATTTTCCCAAACAGGCGAGTAATCCGTTGTACCTATGATTCCGTTATGATCACCATCACCTCCTGTCATTCCCCAATATCCCATCGGTAATTCTTTATGTCCGTCTGTTCCGCCATAAACCTGACCTGATCCGGCCGAAAAGTTATAGGTATATACTCCCCCGGATTTCGTCAATCCTACTGATGACATGATGCTTAAATGATTGTGGTGATATACTACCACAAAAAGGTTATTGATTACTGTAGTCGTAAAATGTAATCCCGGCAATCCGTCCATTCCTATAACCGTGCCGTCACTTTGTACAAATGCCGCCTGTCTTGCTATAGCCGTTGTTCCAGTGGCCGATGCAGCATCAACGGCATCACGCAGTTCTATGAGTATCCAGTCTGTTACAGTTGGATTGGAAATGGAGGCTACACTTTCAGTTCCTGCATAATTCCAGGGAGCGCCGCTGTATGGCTGGCTCAATGGTAAGATACCGTTCAGTGAGGGTGTCATTTGTACGCCGTCAAAAGGACCTTCCAATAGCAAGGTCAGTTCAAGATTCAGATCTGCATCTGAAACAACAATATAATCTGTTTTTATCTCTGTATCATTGCCAATGGCATTTACCGAGGTTAACTGAACCGTATAATTACCTGCATCATTAAATTGTACCTGCGGATTCTGTGAGGCCGATGTTGTTCCTCCCGTGTAAGTCACTGTGGATGGCGTAAAAGTCCATGACCAGCTTGTCGGATAATTGGTTGACAAATCGGTAAAATTAACTGTTGCACCAACATTGGGCGTTGTCGTGCTTGCCACAAAATCTGCTACAGGAGGTTCTGACCAAACACAGCCATCAATCAGGGTCAGTACGAATTCATTTCCTTCATCATCGGCCATGTTGGTCACAAATTCTGGTGAAGAAATGCCTTTAGCCTCTCCGGGTGTAGCTGTCCAGAATAAATTAGGGCAAACCGTAGTCCCCGGTGTATAAGTAAATACGATATCGAAAAATTTCATACCAGCCGATCCTGTTCCACTGATGGCCGCGGAGTATATGATAGCAATGGTATTCCAACCCGGAGATGGATTGTTTTCAATAATATTGGTCAAATAGTTGGCTGACGGAAACTGTGCATTATAATTGGTCAAATTTGCCGGTGTCGTTGGTTCGGCATTATATAAAGCAGTAGCATCGTAAGCCATATACCAACTCCATGATGAGATCAGATTATTCCCTGTCATCGGATTGTTAATTGCTTCAAGTGTTACAGGTACCAGTACTGTCCCTGGAGCAGGATTCGTAACAGTACCCATCTGAATAGTGGCTACCGGCGGTATTCCCTGGGCATTGATATAATTTGTCTTGGTTAAAGTGTTTGAGCCACCTGCATTGGTAGCTGTAAGGGAGACGGTATATAATCCTGCGGCATTAAATTGTACCTGAGGATTTTGTGATACAGAGGTAGTACCTCCGGAATAAGTTACTGTGGCAGGTGTAAAAGCCCATAACCAACTGGTCGGAGTATTGGTTGACTGATCGGTAAAATTAACTGTTGCACCTATAAAAGGTGTTGTATTGCTGGCCATAAAATTAGCCACAGGTGCTACCGGTAGGGCATTAATATAATTTGTCTTGGTCATCGTGTTCGGACCACTGGCATTAGAAGCAGTAAGAGAAACGGTATAAAGCCCCTGAGCATTGAATTGTACCTGTGGATTTTGCGATGCGGAGGTAGTACCTCCAACATAAGTTACTGTTGCTGGTGTAAAAGCCCATAACCAACTCGTGGGTGTATTGGTGGAGAGATCAGTAAAGGTAACCGTTTGGCCAACATTCGGTGTCGTATTGTTCGCCGAAAAATTAGCAACCGGGGCATACTGTACCGAAATATAGTTTGTTTTTGTTTCAGGATCACTTCCATAAGCATTTGTCGCGGTGAGAGTAACACTGTACTGGCCACCTGCATTGAACTGAACCTGCGGATTTTGTGAAATTGAACTTGTTCCTCCTACGTAGGTTACTGTTGCCGGACTGAATGACCAACTCCAGGAGGTGGGTGTATTGGTGGACAGATCCGTAAAGGTAACCGTTTGACCTATGGAAGGAGTTAAATTGTTCGCGGAAAAATTGGCTACCGGGGCAGCGCCAGTACCCTGGATAACCAGAGTATAATCCTCCACTTCCCCGTAGCTGAAGGCTTCACATGATGTCGGATCGGCATTGTATTTAAGTGAAGTCCTCATGCGGGTAGCTCCGGTCGTTGCAGTAGCAGGTATGGTGATGCTTAAGGTCCTTGTACCTGGCCCTGTGGTAGTGCCCAGATCGAAGCTTTCCCCTGTATCGGTAAAATCACAATCCTGGTTCCAGTCAATGAATATCCAGTAATTTTCCGCCCATGATCCTGTTGAACCGCAGGACATAGAAGCAGTGTAAGCCGAGCTTTTGTTAACTGTAGTTGAAATTGAAGTATAATCGTTGTAACCGGCAGTTCCTGTGGTGGTATTATTGATCGTGTTGAATGTCACATTGCTGATCCATTCTTCATTGAAAGTAGTTCCGGAAGAAGCACAGTAAGAACAATTGATCACGTTGATATATGCTGTTTTGGTTTCTGTATCGCTACCGCTTGCATTGGTAGCAACTAAACTTACATTATATGTACCTAAAGTGTTATAGGTAATTGCTGGTGGTGTTTGTCCGGTGTATGTGGAGGGTGAGCCACCGGGGAAAGACCAGCTCCAGGATGTTGGTGAGCAGGAAGACAAATCCGAAAAGGAAACGGTTCCGCCAACATTAACTGTTGTTGGTGTTCCTGAGAAATTGGCAATAATACCTGAAACAGTAATATAACCGGTTTTGATTTCTGAATCATTCGAAGTAGCATTTGTCACTGTAAGAGTGACGTCATAGATTCCGGCAGTATTATAATAAATTGCCGGTGGAGTTTGACCGCTATAACTTGCAGGAGTACCTCCGGGAAAACTCCAGCTCCATGATGTAGGGCCTCCTACTGACAGATCTGTAAAAGTCACTGAACTGCCGGTACAAACTGAAGTGGGTGTTCCCGAAAAATTAGCTGTCAGTGCCGGGGCTGTAAATTGCCAGTTTGCAATTTTGGTTTGACGGCTACCGCCGTATTGGGTCGTAAACCAGAAGGTATGATCATCATCGGGATCAATGGAGATAGCAGAATAATCTCCCCAGCGGTTATAAGAGGATTGAGCTGTTGTTGCTGTTTGTATAACAGATTCAGCAATATCCAAAACACCGGCGCCCGTTGCATAAGCTGATGCCGATTGCCCGCAATATCTGATCCCGGGATAAACGGTAGTTGAGGAAATTGAATAACCAAGCCCTAATTCACTAAAGCCGTTTAAGGCAATACTGCCCATCCATCGGGAGTGCACGTCCGGAGCATAGGTTCCTGTTTGGCGTACCGACCAGGTGCCTGTGGTTTTACGCAATTCATACCACCTTATTCCCGCATGGTCAGTAGCATCCACGTCAACAGTATGGCAGCAGACAATGGTTTGATAGGTTCCAAAATTCCTGTATTGCGGAATATTCATAATAACCTGTGGTATGCCATCGAGTTCCTGGGCAATAGGTTGTTTTATATTATCCCAGGTTGCTCCGAAATTGCTGTCGAATGCAGTAACGCCCAACTGCTGAACCCGGTTAAAGGTCGAGGAAGCAGGGGTAGTCCAGTTGACCGCAAGTTCATATATCCAAAGCTGGTCACTTCCACCGCCGATTGCATCGTCATTGATGGTTATAAAGAGGCCGGGAGAACCAGCGGGTGCAAATGCTCCGTCATTATCCAATGGTGGTACGCACATGAATCCGTCAATTGTCGTTGGCCGCCACGCATTGTTGAAACCTACGAACTGAGCTGTAAGCCCATTCAGCATTTGCGACCTTTGAAATACATAAATATCATTACCGCTGCTGTTGTTCGTGCCCATATAATAACCATCCTGCCAGATGCCGAATTTTTCGTAATCAGGCATATCGGCTACATCAAATGAATATTTATGCCAGCTTCCCGTCGGATCACTGGTTTGAGAAACAGCCACCAGCATGTAATCATTGGCTCCGCAAATCGAAAATTCTATAGCAAGCCACCTGTCCGCCTGTTCATCGTACAGAACCAGAGGGTCGCCATCATTACATGTCGCACCGGTAACACCTGAAAATAAAGTGTTCATGTTGCTTGGCCCGGCTACCAATGCTCCTGTAGTGTTGTTATAAATTGCATAAACGGTATTAATTGTCTGCATAAAATGGTTTGGTCCAACAGTACCATTACAATCAGATGGAAAGTAAGGAGATGTTTGACCGCTGAAATTCAAAATAGGTGCTTTTGTATTTTCAGTTTGACCCATTTGCTTTTGCCATGCTTCATCTGGTCCTTTCGGAAGAGCAATGGATTCAAAAGGATATGACCTGTTTTCCAATTTTTTATTAAGGACTTTCTTTTCACCTTTTGCAATTAACTCTGCCCACTCGGCTTCAGAAATTACAGGCAAATCTTTTAAGGGTGGTGTCAAACCATGATAGACACCGGTACCAATGATGGATGGAGAAATGGGCTCATCCTGAGCCATAGCAACATAACAAGGACAAATTATTGTCGTGATGATCAAAAACAGTACAATTCGTTGCATAATTTATTAATTTTTAATATTTGAAAAAATTTGTGATCTCAATGATTGTAACCTGATAAAGTAAATTAAGACACTGCGATATTACGAAAGGTTTATTAATATAACAAAAAATTCAGCAGTTAAGTTGAGATGTAATAGAAACAATTTGTTTCATTCCTGACAATACAGAATTAAAAAGGGTAACGGTTTGGATTATCCCAAAAATAAAAGCCCCCGATAAAAATCCGGAGGCTTTTATTTTTACGCTTTATATTTTATCTATTGCAAAAACACTTTCTTCTGCATAACCTGATTACCACTTTGTACTTTAACAATATAGTAACCCCTTTCAACCTGTGGCTGAAGATGAATCACTTCCGTACCACAATCTTCTTTTTTAATGATATTCCTTCCTAAAATATCACAAACATATATGTTCATTTTAGCCTGTGCCGGATTCAGAATATGTATGACATCATTATAAGAGTATATCTTTACAAATTCAGTTGCGGTTTCTTCAATCGCGCTGGGATTACCGAAGTGCAGCAAAAACCGGGAAGGATCATTGCTCACCTCACTCGTAAAACTATATTGCGGATTTTCCTTCAGATTTTGTACGGTACCTTCCTTCAGGTCTTCGAGATAAAATTCGGTATCTTCATCAAAGCCCTCCATACCATTCACATTTATATTAAAGGTGGTATTTACAGAACATTCAAATCCAATATTCACTATTCTGTCGTCACCAATATTTGGCAATGAGTTTATAGAAAGTTGTTTACCTGTTATGACTGCATATATCTGTGGCGCTTCATCAAGACCGAAGATTTTGTCAACATCATAGTTTACATCAAATTCCTCGGTTGACTGTTCATTAAAGTTGACAAACATGGCATCATAATATTCATTGCCGGTAACATCGAGTTGAAGTGTATTCAAAGGCAATTCCGAATCTTTGTAATAGGCCTGGCTGCTGTGAATCCGATCGGTCTGAGGTATGGTCAGAACAGGGCTTGTTCCCGTGGCTTCCACGAAAAATGCCTGCATTTCTGGGATCACTCCGCCTGTCAGGGTTCCAAAAAGTCCTCCTCCATAATCATCACCACTTCCCCAAAAAACATAATTTCCATAAGCCGGAGACCAGGTCCATACTTTATTGGCAATATTGGTTTTAGACCATGAACTGATATTTGCTGTCAAGGCTGACGGATAGGGATTGCAAATCAGGTTCAGGCCATGGCCTGTCGTATATTCTATATCAAAAAAACTATCAACGCCAGTAGTGTAATTCCCTGCATTAAGATTTCCAGGAAAAACGATCGTTTCATCCTGGCTGAATCCCAGTGGATCGCCAACCCAGCATTCATATCCCCGGCCCTGAAGGAGGGGAGTTTCTACAGGAACAATATCATCCGTCCAGGTGTTGGTAGATTCAATATGCGTTCTTAACCAGATATCAGAATGCCCCGATGGCAAATGAAATACTCCTGCCACCCCGCTTTCAACAGGCATGCCGATAAAATGCCACTTCGAATGTGTTAAAAACCTCTCTACTCTTGAATCCGCTCCGGGAGTATTGTTTATAAGAGAACCCGTACCTGTAGCATCCGACTTAATTATCATCCCGTAGTTACCGGCATTGTTAGTAAGAACACCATCAATAGTAAGTGCTTTACCCGGATCAATAGTTACCCTTGAACCGGAAGCAATTGTTAAGTGTTTACAAACTGAGGGCGATGCAACAGCAGTAGTGATATGAGGTAAATTCGAAACGACAGGAATAGTAGCAAGTGAGAAATTAGTAGGTACTCCGGAGGGGCTCCAGTTGCCCGCTGTACTCCAGTCGGTACTTACAGCACCTGTCCACGTTGAATTTGAAACAACTGTCATCCGGGAATAATACGGTTTACTTCCGTTAAATCCATCGAAATCCAGTTTTTTTGTGTAAGTATTTGTTCCAGGATTATATTCAAACAAAACGCCAATGGAGTTTGTTCCTCCCTGATAGGTCATCCCATAAAGATTTCCGTTAGGAGCCAATATTAAACTCCCGTAAGGATTTCTTCCATTGGTGGCGCCGGTAAAATCCAATTCCTTATTATATGTTGAGGTAGCAGGGTCATATTCAAACAAAACCCCAAAGTTACTTGATCCTCCTAAATATGTCATTCCATAAAGTTTCCCGTCTGGAGCTTGTATCAAACTTCCATAAGGATTGCTACCATTGGCAGTGCCTGTAAAATCAACTTTTTTAGTATAGGTAGATGTGGCAGGGTCGAATTCAAATAGTACGCCCTTACTGCTTGTACCACCCAGGTTGGTCATTCCGTATAGTTTTCCATTGGATGCCTGTACTAATCGTCCGTAAGGACTACTCCCATTAGAAGTGCCTGTAAAGTCCACTTTTTTGGTAAAAGTGGAAGTGGCGGGATCGTATTCAAATAGAACACCCTTACTGCTTGTTCCTCCCTGAAATGTCATTCCGTAGAGTTTTCCGTTGGAAGCCTGAATTAAACTTCCAAACGGATTGCTGCCGTAGGAAGAACCATCAAAATCCTGTTTTTTAGTGTATGTGGAGGTGGCGGGATCATATTCAAATAAAACACCTGAGCCATTTGTTCCACCGGAATAGGTCATCCCGTAGAGTTTACTGTTAAAAGCCTGGATCAAACTTCCGTAAGGATTGCTGCCATTGCTGGTGCCTGCGAAATCCAATTTATTGGTGTAAGTAGATGTGGAGGGGTCGTATTCAAATATCACGCCGAGAGAGTTGGCCCCGCCTGAATTTGTCATCCCATAAAATTTTCCATTGTAGGCCTGTACTAAACTCCCATAAGGTGATTTGCCATTTGGCGCAATATTGAAATCCAGTTTTTTGGTATAGGTGGAAGTCGCAGGATTATATTCAAACAAAACACCGGAACTACTTGTGCCCCCGCTCAAAGTCATACCATAAAGCAGCTGATCCGATGACTGAACCAGAGTTCCTTTAGGATTGCGTCCTTTACTTGTGCCATCGAAATCCACTTTATTGGTGAATGATGAACTGGTAATATCATACTCAAACAACACACCGAAATTATTTGCACCGCCTGAAAAAGTCAAGCCATAGAGCATGCCATTAGATGCAAGCGTCAAACTACCATAAGGATTACTTCCGCTTGAAGAGCCATCAAATTCAAAAATGGCAGAGTAATTATAATTGGAAGGGTCAAATTCAAACAAAACACCATAATTATATGATCCTCCGGAGTAAGTCATTCCGTAAAGTTTGCTGTTGTCAGCCTCGACCAAACTCCCGTAGGGTGAGCCACCAATAGTTGCGCCGTCAAAATCAAATATATTTGTAAAGGTATCGGTGCTAAAGTCCCATTCGAATAAAACACCTAAACTGTTTGCCCCGCCAATTCTTGTCATTCCATAGAGCATACCATTGGTCGTAGCCTCAACCAAATTTCCATAAGGGTTACTTCCATTGGTTGTGCCGTCAAAATCAAATTTATTTATGAAGATATCGTTAACATAATCGTATTCAAATAATACGCCTAAATTGTTTGCCCCGCCAATTCTTGTCATCCCGTAAAGCATCCCGTTAGAAGCGAGTACCAAACCTCCATAAGGATTTCTTCCATTAGAAGCGCCACTAAAATCCAATTTTTTTGTGAAAGTTGATGTTGTATAATCGTATTCAAACAAAACACCATAACCATTAATTCCTCCGGCAGATGTCATACCATACAGTAGTCCGGCAGAGGCTTCTATCAACCTTCCCTGGGGAGAACTACCATAAGCTGTACCTCCAAAATCCAATTTTTTCGTATAGGTACCGGCGTCAGGGTCATATTCAAACAAAACACCGGAGCCGGTAGCTCCACCGTTACTTGTCACTCCATAGAGCATCCCGTTAGCCGCCTCGCACAATCTTGTATATTGTGGACTTATGCCAGGATTATCACCAAATTCATATTCTATACTCTGACTTCCACCACTGGCATCAGTTTTAAAAATGACGCCACTTCCGTTCCCTCCCAGGTTGGTCATGTCCCAAAGTTCAGGCTGGGCATTGGCGTTGAACATCGTTAGCCCCGACAGGACTATTCCTGCCAGGACAAGCAATTTTCTAAAAGTAAATTGTAGTTTCATATAGGATTGATTTTTTTATAAATGTGAATTTTTCTCATAAAACAAATATGCAGGATAATCCTGTTTTAATTACCTAAGAATTATTACAATTAAAAATAATTTGTTGAACGATACACAATTTTTTTAGTTTACAAATTTAGTTATTATAATTCAATTGGAAATTAAATCTTATTTTTTTTATATTATTAAATACATTTGTTACTCAAAACATGAACACTATGTTATAATGTGATGATGACTTACTATACATCTCTTTGTCTTTAGAATTAAACTAACCATTAAACCTGTTCGAATTTATTTTTGTTACTAAAAACTTAATAAAGCCCCCGGAAAATTTTCCGGAGGCTCTCACATTCCCTTTATAAAAAAATCTACCTGATATATACGTGCTTCATTAAAAATAGTTCACCAGTCCTGACATTTACAATGTAATATCCTTCAGGAGACTTTAATTTGATTTTTATTTCCTGCTCATTAAAACCGGATCGATTAAAAATTTCCTGTCCCAGTATGGTATAAATTTTAACTTCTGCAGTACTGGCCAATTGAGGAAATTTAATATAAATCCAATCCTGATCAGAAAAAATTCTAATGCCACTATTTATCATTTCTGCAACTCCCAAATTTAATTTTGTTATCCGGATATTGAACCGGTGAGGCTCATTAACAGGATTATGCGCAAAACTGATTAATTCCCCTTCGGACAATTCAATATATTCCGAATTTAAGATATCCTCGAGATAGATTTTTTGTCCGATATCAAAATAGTCTATTTCGCTGACCGATATCTGATAAATTCCAGCCTGATTTTTTTCAAAACCGATGGGGATAATTTTGTCATGATAATCAGAAGGCATTACATTAAAAGCGAATTGGGATTCTCCGGCAATGGAATAGAGCTGAACTGCTTCTTCTGCATTATAAAATTTTTCAAGATCATAATATCCATCAAATCCTTCAGTTCCCTCTGGATGGAATAAAATCACCGTTTCATCTGAATATTCCCCTGCCAATGCCTTTAACCTTATGATTGGATAATTATTTACAGGTTCATTTTTATAGAAATCCTGGCCTGAATGAATACGCTCAGCGGCTGGAATTATTAATGAGCCGAAACTGTTCAGTGCACGTACCCAAAATCCCTGTGTTGACGGGATGTAGCCATCTGTTTTGCCATTATACCCTCCTTCTGCCGGATGCCAGCCTTTATAAATTCCGTTGTCATAAACCACGGCCCATCCGCTTAGGTTTGATGAGGTCCAGTTTGCATTCCAATCAATTGCACACGGAAAAGGATTTCCAATAAGATTAAATCCCGCTTTTGGTGAAGCCGGGGTATAATCAAGGGAACTGATCACCAAATCAGAATGATTTAAATTCGCGCTCGTAAATTCTACCGTGGTGGTTCCCGTAAATAAATCATCAGCCCATGCTGAATAACCCTCACCTGCATTCAATGGAATCGTGGTTGGCTCAATAAGGTAATTCCATGTATTTGTTGGTTCGTCATACGCCTTGAGGTAAATATTTAAATAAGTATTTATTGTTGCGCTGGTAACTGGTGGAGAAACAAGGTGCCAGCATTCGGAAGTGATGTATTGCTGAACAGTCGAAATACCTGTGACATTTGTTGTTCCTTTATCAAGGTATGAACCCATGCCTGCTGCATCTGCCCTGATCAGAATATTACCTGTTACATTCAATGTGTTTCCGGTTTCATTTGTAAACCATGCACCCGGTTCTATTGTCAGATTATTGCTGATATCAACATCTCCACTAGTTACTGTTTGAGCATTACTTTTATTAATTGACAGATTGTAAAAGGACTCTGCTCCTGCAGTGTTACCTGTTACCGTTAATTCGTCTATATTCCAGCCACAGAATCTCCAGCTTACATCTGAAATTCCGAGACAAAATCTGATCTTAACCTCCATTTGATTATCGGCCCAGGAAGATAAGTCAAGCTGCTGAAGAGCCCATGATGATTCCTCTACTGTGGATGAATTTGACCAAATTTCTGTCCAGGAGGAACCATTGTTATTGCTTACATCAATATATCCATGATCGTATGTTGCTTCTTCAAGTCCTAGCCACCGTTGAAAGTTAAGTGAAACATTCGTATAACCAGAACAATTAATGGTTGGTGAAATAGCCTGGTATGCACGGTCGGAAAGGTTATTCTCGTAATCACCAGGTGCACTTCCCAGACCCGTAAGATCAACACCCAGAATATTACTTCCTGTATAAGCCGTTGATGGATCCGCACTTCCATATTCTCCGCCAAGGCCTGCGGGCGCCCCCCTCTGAAATTCGCCTGATAAAGTCCATCCGGTATTGGTTTCAAATCCATCATAAAAAATAACATTTTGTGCAGGTGGCCCAGTAATAGTACCTGCTGAATTTCCGGTAAATTCTACAATGGATGTTGCGGAAGTGAAAAGGCCATTATTTGTCCAGTTTCCTCCTATCTTAATAATTGCATTTCCATCACAAGATAATTGTTTCCCTGTTGCAATGGTTAAATCTCCCGATACTGATATTTGCGAAGCCCCCTGAAGACTAAGATTGCCACAGGTGCTGCCGGCTGTAAAATTTCCTGTGAATACGGGCCAGTTAGTAACACCAGCCGGAATAATTACATTTTGAGTGCCTGGCGGAACTGTAAGGTTATCCCAGTTGCCAGTTGTATTCCAGTCTGTTGTTGATGTACCTGTCCACAAACCTGGTGTTCCAACGAGGATGTAATTGGTTTTTATTTCATCGTCCGAACCATATGAATTTGCAGCTGTAAGAGTAACTGAAAAGGGTCCCTTGGAATTGAACTGTATCTGCGGATGCTGCGACGCGGAATTAGTGCCTCCTGTATATGTTACTGTTGCAGGATCAAATGACCAAGTCCAGGAGGTAGGCGTGTTACTGGAAAGATCAGTAAAGGATACTGTTTCTCCTGTATTCGGAGTTAGAGCGTTTGCTGAGAAATTTGCATAAGGCATACCCTCGCTGTATAAATCGGATTGCCAAAGGCCCCTTCCGTAAGTTGCTGCCCTTATTCGGCTATTGGCCGGAACAGCATTATAATATATGTCAAGATCCGTTACCACAACATTGGGTAATCCTGTTGAAAACAATGTCCAGTTTGCTGATCCGACCTTTACATAAACACCCACATCAGTACCTGCATACAATTCAACCTGGGATGTGTTTTGTTTGTTATGTATTACACTCATAACCGGAATTGAAGGCAGGCCTGAGGAAATATCCGTCCAGTTTGTACCGCCGTTGGTGGTTTGAAAAATTCTTGTAGCATTATATCCACCAAGGGAAACCCATACTGTATTAGGATCATTATTTTTAATACAAATTGATGTAATAAATCCGGAGCCGACAGGTATTGTACCGGTGATATCTGACCAGGTAGTACCTCCTATGGTCGTCCGGTATAAAATACTTTGAGTAGCTGCGTAAATATATGATGAATTGGAGGGAGCTACTGCAAGCGACCGAAGGGTGGATCCTGCCCATGTGCTTATTTTTGTCCATGAAGTTCCCTGGTTTGTTGATCTGAAAACATCCTGTTTTCCAATGTAAATGGTTGTATGTGTAGTCGGATCAATGAGGATTGGCGAACACCAAAACCCGGTACCCGAAAGTCCTGTAGTAATGGTGGTCCAGCTTGCCCCATGATTTGTTGATCTACGGATATCACCGTAATATAGTTCTCCGTACAGGATGTTGTGATCGGCATAATCAATTGCACAATCAAAACCATCTCCACCCAATTCATCACTCCACGCTCCCGAAAGATAGGCTTTTGTTCCATTATCCTGCAAGCCGCAGATATTTTCATTGGAAACAGTTTGGGCGACACCTAAACGATAAATCTGGCTGGTTGCCAATCCGTTACCAAGATGTGTCCAGGTCGAACCATTATTGGTAGTTCTATAAAAGCCCCCGTCATTGCCTTCGAACAAGGTGGCGGTTCCATTCTGATAACCGAGAAAATGCTGGTCTGCATGAACTTCACTAACCCCGCAACCCCACGTGGATGTCCAGTGATTGGTCAGGCTCCATGCAGTGCCACCGTTTGTAGATTTCCAGGTATTGACACCTCCGATAAATACATTATTCACATTGGTGGGATCGGCTGCAATGCATAAATCATAGCTTCCCTGTCCTTCGACAGTTGTACTGCTGCAGTCCCAGTTAAGTAAATTTATTGTTGAACCGCTAAAAACCTGTGTAAATGAAGCACCGCTGTCAGTGGATTTATAAACACCCGCAAGCGCTTCACTGGCATTGGCTATGACCGCATAAACTACAGTTGAATTATTGGGTGAAACGGCAAGTTCAGTCCGGTTATATGCTGTTGATAAAGTAGCAGTCCATGAACCGCCACTATCTGTTGATCTGTATATATCACCATTCCATGTAGATCCATAAATTGTAGCAGATGTACCGGGATTAAATTCCAAATCAATAAAATGGATTGATGTCAGCAAGGTCCAGTTTGTACCTGCGTTGGTGGTTTTATATAATCCAATTGATGTTGCGGCATACAAAATATTATTATCAACCGGATCAAGTAAAAGCCGGTTTGAAGTTCTTTGCTGGCTTGATGTAAATGATAATCCAGTTGTATTCCAGGTTGTTCCGCCATCAGTGGATTTTAAAACGCCAACACTGTTATTATCGTTATTTTGTCCTCCGCTTAGCGACCACATGGAACCTCCGTCTCTGTCGCCTGTAGCGATGTAAATAATATGAGGATTTGACCCCGGTACCACCACAATATCGCTCACCCCCAATACTGCGTTCTGATCTCCTAATGGTATCCACGAAGAACCTCCATTTGATGTTTTCCAGATTCCGCCTGAGGCTGAACCAACATAAATTGTGTTGTTATCCCCCGAAACAAATCCTGCACAGTTTAATCTTCCCAATCCTGCATAGCCCCCTGAAGTGGAGTTCGGGCCAAGGCTTGTCCAGCTTCCACCGGTGCTTTTAGATCCGGGATTTTCCTTGAGATGTTTTTGAAGTTCTTCCCAGGCCGTTGTAACTGGGAATTCACCTGTTTCCGGATTTATTCTGTTCTCCCAGTACCATTCCCATCTCCTGAACTGCTTCCATCCTGAAGCCCGAACATTTTGTCCGGACTCATCTGTATAATAACCGTTTTTGACATCATAGGGTTCCCAGTAATCATTAAATGCTTTCTGAATATCGTAAAATGTCAGTTCACCTTTTTGTACTTTGTCCCGGGGAAGATTGTTCTTCCATTGCTGTGCTGAGACAAAGATGGTAAGCATAATCAGGAAAGATGATAACCGGATTTTTTTCATTCTAATCTTCATTATTTTCTAATGAAAACCTTTTTCGAAATCTTTTGTTCAGCAGATTGAACTTTTACAAGGAAATAGCCTGATCTTTCGGCCAGTCTAATGGATTTTGTTTCACCTGGTTCAGCATTTGAAACAGTAATTAAACTTCCGGGCAGATCAAATACAGAAATTTTACCGGATAAATTTTCAGGCATTTTTACAAAAATTATGTCATGATTTGAATAGACTTTGATCCCTGCATTTGTGATTTCATTTATCCCATAAATATCTTTGGTAAAATGCAGATTGAATCTGTGCGGATCAAATAAAATTTCATGACCGAACTCAACACTGAAACCCTCGAAAAGTTTCGAAAATATTCCGGTAATCAGGTCCTCAAGATAAATATTGAAATCGCTGTTGAAATTCGAAAGCATTGTAATATCAATCTTATACTGACCCGGTATGCCGGCTTCAAAGCCCACAGGAATAATTATATCTTCATAATTGGGAGGCATTACATTTACAGCAAAATTGCCATTTGGCATAAGGCTGTATATTCTGGGGGCTTCGGCAACATTTTCGAAAATCTCCAGATCATAATATCCGTCGAATCCGGAGGTTCCCTCAGGATGGAAGATCACAATGGCCTCTTCCATATAATTATTCCCTGACACCTGGAGTTTTATTTCAGGATAATTAAGTGTTTCGGTATTTTTGTAGAAATACTGGCTATTATGAACCCTTTCTGAAGCCGGAAATGTTAACGATGCATTGTAATCTAAAGCCCTTACCCAGAAACCATTCGACATGGGAATTATTCCGTCTGTCTTTCCGTTGTAACCAAAAAGAGTAGGATGCCATCCCCTGAAAATTCCATTTTCATATATGATAGCCCAACCGCTTAAATTGCTGGTAGCCCAATTGCTGTTCCAGTCAATTGCACAGGGATAGGGATTACCAACCAGGTTGAATCCTGCCTTTTCAGATGCCGGGGTATAATCAAGATTGGTTATCTGATAATTCGAATTGTTTAATGTGCCGCCGGAAAAATTTACAATAACAGATCCGGTCAGAGCATCACTCGCCCAGGCGGCATAACCCTGGCCGGTATTTATAAGTAACGATGTTGGCTGGACGAGGAAAGCCCATGAATTGTCAGGTTCATTATATTCCTGAAGATAAATATCCAGATAAGTATTAATAGTTGTATTTGAAACGGGTGCAGAAACCAGGTGCCAGCGTTCGGAAGTAAGATATTGCTGAGCGGTGATTGATCCGAAAACATTAAATGTTCCGTTATTAATAAAAGATGACATTCCTGACTCATCTGCTTTGAAAAGAGCATTACCTGTAACATTTACGTACATGCCATTATTTGTAAGATAAGCTTCAGGTTCAACTGTAAGATCACCGGAAATATTGATATTTCTGTTAATTGTAAATACAGCGCCGGTTTTGCTTATAACTATATTATTGAGATTTTCGATAGCAGGCGGTGAAAACCTATAGTTGTAATTCGGCCAGTTCACCGAGCTTTTCAGGTTACTGATGCCCGTAGTAGTTGACCCGGTGGTTCCTTCAATAAAATGACCTGAACCTCCCGTTGCATCTTCGATTCCAATCGAAGCACTTTCACTTCCATTATGTGTACCTGCTTCCACATCCCCATAATGAAATTCAATAACATTAGAAGTTTCAAACAGTTTGATCTGGAAGCTTATCCTTGCATCGGCGCCGCTTTGATACGTAAGCACCCTGTACCATTCGGCAATAAAAACACGGCCGGGAGCAAGGCCTTCTGTTTTATATGAAATAACGCTTGTTTCATCATCCATCAGATTATCGAACCAGGGTGTTATAGTTGTGCTGGGAGCCGTGGTTGTGAATAAGTCAATATTAGAGTAAGAATTTACACCTGACTTGTTTAAGGTTATCCAACCATTGGTACTTATTCGTATAAAAGTATAGTTTGATCCGAGGAAATTAAATGAAAATCCGAGTGAAATGGTGGAGCCGGCATCATCACCGGATGGCCCGGATGTACCTCCTGTTATGGGCGTCATCCCTTTAATAAAGGAATTTCTGATATATCCTGTGATTGGAACACTGCCACCTGCACCGGCGACAAGAGAGGCAGGATTACTTCCGTAAAATTCTATAGTTCCTGCTCCCTTATTGAAAGTACCACTGTTCTCCCAATCCCCGCCAACAGAAATTTGTGCTGGCCCATTTATATTTACGATCTTTCCGGTATTAATAGTAAATTTCCCCGTAATGGTTAAAAGGGAGAGACCGTTCATTGTAATACTGTTGCATTGAACCCCGATCACCAGGTTACCGGTAACAACCGGCCAATTAGTAACAGGGGGTTCAATTATTACATCAGTTATACTGTAAGGAAGAGCATTATCATCCCAGTTAGATGGATTATTCCAGTCCGATGAGATTGCTCCTTTCCATAATCCTGGTTGTATTGCGTAAATGTAATCAATTTTCGTTTCCGTATCCGGGCCAAGCTCATTTGAAACAGTTAATGAAACGGTATAAAATCCTCCTGCATTAAACTGAACCTGCGGCTCCTGAGAATTTGGGCCGGTTCCGTCCAGATAGGTAATGGTAGCGGGTTCAAATGTCCACTGCCATGCCGTTGGATTATTAGTTGATAAATCAAGAAAATATACAAGTTGACCAACAAGGGGAGTTGTGTCATCTGATTCAAAATCTGCAACAGTGGGTGTCGTAACATTGATATAATATGATTTTGTTTCATTATCCGACCCTGCACCGTTTGAGGCAGTCAGCGAAACTGAATAATATCCGCCATCATTGAACAAAACCTGTGGATTTTGTGAATCCTGATTTGTGCCCCCCATATAAGTAATTGTCGCCGGAAAAAATGACCAGTCCCAATTTGTAGGTTCATTGGTTGACAAATCGGTAAAAGTAACTACCTGAGCATCCGTGGGTGTTGTATCATCCGCTTCAAAATCGGCCACCGGCGGAAGTGAAGCTAAAATGTAATCCGATTTGGTTTCATTGTCCGAACCTTCGATATTGCTCACAGTCAACGAAACGGTATAGTACCCTGCACCATTAAACTGAACCTGCGGATTAATTGAAGAGGAGTTTGTTCCTCCAACATAAGTTACGGTCGATGGTAAAAACGACCAGTTCCAGCTTGTCGGTGTATTTGAAGATAAATCTGTAAATGTGACAGTTTCACCGACAGCCGGATCGGTAATATTAACCGAGAAGTTAGCGACCGGCGGTAAAATAATATTTGCACCACCGCTTATCACAATTGAATATGCCTGCGATCCGCCATTCAGAGTTCCGTCATGATCAATTGTAATTGTATATGTAGCACCCGGTGAAGGTGATGGAATATATACAACCTCCACATTATCAACATTATTTTCGGCGATGTTTGTAGCAGCATTTGCAGGAACATCCCTATTACATTTCCAGGGGTAGTAAGTATTGCCTCCATTTGTAATTCTCAGATCAAGATCATTTACAAGCATCGGGGTTATAGGATCAAGCTGGGCTGACGGAGGAGTGCCCGGAGGATCGTTCCAAACAATAGTTACTTTTAACGGTTCGGTTCCCAGGGCAATTACATCACGGTTATATGTTCCACCGTTGGATAAAGTAAGTTCTGCCAATACATCAGCAGTTTGGTCTTCCGATATTTTTAATGCAGCATTTTTTGTATTCATCAAACCCCAACCAAACATATAATCCGGTCCTGTATTGGGACCGGCTTCATCGGCTGTATGAATTACGATGGCTTTCAATGTTGCCGATTTCATGTAGCTTCCGTTAAGATTATAATAATGTTGTTGCAGCAATGCCAGTGAACCGCAAGCCGATGGCGTTGACATTGAAGTTCCGCTTATCGTTAGATAACTTGTGTTTGAAGTATTATCAGTGGAATATAAACTAATCCCGTTAGCCACGATATCCGGTTTGATTCTGCCGTCATCAGCAGGACCCCACGAACTGAAGGAACTCATAACCACACTGGACGGATTGGTATATCCTCCCGGAATATCATTTACCGCTCCAACAGTCAGGACATTTTTCGCGACACCCTGCTGCCCAATACAATCATAAGGGCCATCGGGAGGATAGCCGCTTCCGGAATCACCCCTGTCATTTCCAGCAGATTTACATATCAGAAAATTGGGTGCATTATGTGCAATCTGGTCCCAGTTGCGTGTATATGAATCGTAAAATCCAAACAGGTAATCCTCCTGTGTGCTGATGGCGGGATCTCCGTACCATACACCACTGTACCATCCTCTGATAAATCCGTAGGAATGGTTACTCATAAGAGCTCCGGAGGCTCCTTCACTTGCCATTTCCGATTCATCGCTGTTCCAGTCAAATGCACGTAGTGAAGCCTGATACGCCATACCTTTTGCACTCGCCACAAATCCTGATGCCATAATGGTTCCGGCAACATGGGTTGAATGATAATGCGTAGATGATGAATTGAGATTGGTAACTCTGCCACCAAACTCCTGATGGGTTGACAATACATTACCACCATCCCACTCCCTGACAGTAATTCCTGTACCTGTAAGACTAAGTCCGGCACCGCCTCCGGGAAATACTTTGTTAGTAGAAATTGTTGCTGCGGCATTTACATTATCGGTTTTATAATATTGGGGTAGCCCATTTTCGCTAATAAATTGGATCTCAGCAAGGGATCCGTCAACTTCCATGGTGACCGGTCTGCCATTTTGAACAGCCCATGCTACCGCTTTAGCTTTCTGAGTTTCATAAAGTTTTGCTTTCTCGTCTGCAAATTTCAGTAACTCTTCTTTTTGTATTTCTGATTGAGCAACTAATTGTACCGTGAAGAGGGCAGGAACTAAAATTACCAGGTATGAATATTTCATGATTTTAAAACTTAGAACATTTTTACTTAAAATACTACCATACTATATCTAATACAATCGCCGATAGACGCTAAGACTTTTTAACGGAATCCGGCAAATAAAGTTTTCGAATAATTACCTGAAAGCCCACGATCGAAATTATTTATCTTTACACCCGAAATCTAAACATGTTTCAGCATGAAAAAAGCAATAGCTATCCTGGCGGGTGGAGGGCCTGCTCCGGGCATTAACACTGTAATTGCATCGGTTGCGAAAGTATTTTTAAAGGAGGGGTACAGGGTCATCGGAATTCATGATGGGTATAAAGGACTTTTCAGCTTTAAACCGAACATGATGGACCTGGATTTCATTACCTGTGATAAAATCATGAACCAGGGGGGATCATTGTTGCACATGAGCCGCCACAAACCGAAAGACAATGAATTTAAGCCAGATTTTTTTGTAAATAACAATGTAAAATTACTGGTTACAATAGGGGGAGACGATACCGCATCAACGGCCAACAGAATTACGAAATTTCTGTCGGGAAATAACATCAGTATACAAAACATTCATGTTCCGAAAACCATTGATAATGATCTGCCTTTGCCTGAAGGATCGCCTACTTTTGGCTATCAATCGGCAAAGGAAGCAGGTGTAAAAATAGCAATGACTGTTTATGAAGATGCCAGGACAAGCGGCAACTGGTTTGTGGTTTCGGCAATGGGCCGTGAAGCCGGCCACCTTGCTTTTGGAATTGGCGCTGCCTGCCATTATCCGATGATCATCATACCGGAAATGTTTAATGAAGCACGAATTTCTTTTGAGCGCATCATAAATCTTATTATTTCGAGCATCCTCAAACGGAAAATTTTAGGAATAAATTACGGTGCTGCAATTATCAGTGAAGGGGTATTTCATTTTATGACCGATACTGAAATCAAGGCGACCGATATATCTTTTACCTACGATGACCACGGCCATCCTGAACTCGGTAATGTAAGCAAAGCACACATTTTTAATCTTCTTCTTCAGCGCAAGTTAAAAACCCTGAAAGTCAATGTTAAAAGCAGGCCTGTTGAATTGGGTTATGAACTCAGGTGTGTAACTCCCACCGCTTTCGACCTGTTGTATTGTTCTCTGCTCGGTATAGGAGTAAAAAAATTGTTTGATGAGGGAATAACCGGGTGTATGGTAACTTCTGATCAAAAAGGCGATATTTTGCCATTATACATGAAAGATGTAGAGGATGAAAACGGTAAAGTAAAACCGCGTCTGGTCGAAATTAAAAGTCAGAAAGCAGATATGGTATTCAGAAATAACCTTCATTTTATTCATGAAGCGGATTACGAAAACGCCCGCAATTATGTTGATAATCCTGAAGAATTTGATTTTCTAAAAATCCTGAACTGGAATTAAGGATGGATGCTGGCGGCTGGTTACTGGTTACCCGTGAGGGGTATTGGGATCAGTGTTTTGTGATAAGCATTAATCGCATTGTAATATTCATTGATTTACTAATAAATTTTAGACACTTAAAATTTAATCAATCTATTCAATATAATTTTTGCATATTACGGGAAAGTTTTATTTTCGTAAACTCGTTAAATTAATTCAATATTAAAGGCTTATCCCTCCCCGGAAGATGTGGATCTATATAGTCAGGCATATATTAAGAAACAGGCTGGGTAATCTGATCGGAATCGGATTACTGACTACTTTCATGGTCTATGAAGCCTTTCAGATACAACTCTCCTATGAATCCGGAAGCCTGTTGCCTGCTTCCGATTCAGCGAGTATCATTTACCAGGAATTCAGCAGGAGATTTGGAAAAGAAGATGGTGTTATGTTTATTGGAATTGAAGACGCCGACTTTTTCAGGCTGGAAAAATACAATGATTGGTTTGATCTTACTAACGATATCAGAAATGTAAACGGAGTTCAGGAAATCGTATCCATAACAAAGCTCTATCATCTTGTTAAAAATGATTCTCTTAAAAAATTTGAGTTCAAGCTTGTTTCCGATGAAAAACCAACCACGCAGCATGAACTCGATAGCCTGAAGAATAAAATTAATTCCCTTCTGTTTTATGATGGCTTGCTTTATAACAATGAAACAGGGGCACACCTGATGGCCGTCACCCTTGAGGAATCCAAACTGAACACCAAGGACCGTGTTGACCTTGTTTATCAGATAAAAGCGATGGCAGAAAAATACAGCAAAAAGCATAATGTCAACATCCATTTTTCAGGACTTCCCTATATCAGAACCATCACTGCAAAAAAACTGGAAAAAGAGCTCCTCTCGTTTGTAGCACTGGCTATTTTGATCACGGCTATTATACTGCTGATCTTTTTCCGTTCATTCAAGGCAGTTTTTTTCCCGATGATCATTGTAATGATCTGTGTTTCCTGGGTACTTGGTTCCATGACATTGCTGGGATATAAGATCACTATGCTTACCAGCATTATCCCTCCCCTGCTTATTGTGATCGTGGTCGAAAATTGCATATTCCTGCTCAACAAATACCATTATGAATTTAAAAGCCATGGTAATAAAGTAAAAGCATTATCAAGGGCAGTGCAACGCATCGGGAGTGCAAACCTGATTACGAATGCAGCCACTGCGGCCGGATTCGGAGCTTTTATCAGCACAGGCAATCGTTTCCTGATTGAATTTGGTGTGATTGCTTCCATTAATATTATGGTAGCATACATTTTATGTCTTGTTTTAATTCCGATATTCTTCAGTTACCTGCCTCCACCAAAAAAAAGGCATACTCAGCATCTTGAAAAAAGCACGGTTGGGATACTGATTGAAAAACTGACTTATATATTTCTTTCTCAGCGAAACAGGGTTTATATTGCCTCCCTGGTGTTATTGGTGATTTCGGCTTTCGGTATAATCAGGCTAAAAACTACGGGAAGAATTGTTGATGATATCCCGCACAAAGACGCTTTGTACCAGGACCTCATGTTTATTGAAAAGCATTTCAGGGGAGTTATGCCATTCGAGATATCTATTGACACAAAAAAAACAAAAGGGGTTCAGAAAATGTCAACAATTCAGGGGATAGATGCGCTTCAGGAAGAAATGAGAAAGTACCCTGAACTTTCCAAATCACTTTCAATCGCCGAAGTTTTGAAATTTGCAAAACAGGCTTTTTATAACGGAAGTGAAACAATGTACAACTTGCCCAACAACAATGAAAAAAACTTTATTTTATCTTATGTTCCGGCTGCCAAAAGCGGTGAAAGGAATATTCTTAATACCATCGTTGATTCGACAGGGCAATATACCCGCATCAGCACAAGAATGGCCAATATCGGAACCAACGACATCGAAAGGATACAACAGGAGCTCCGGCCGAAAATTGACTCGATTTTTCCAAAGGATAAATTTGATGTCAGATTTACAGGGACAAGTGTTGTTTTTTTAAAAGGCACCCATTACCTTGACAAGGATTTGTTCACAAGCCTGTTGCTTGCGGTACTGATCATCTCTTTCCTGATGGCATTGCTGTTTAGCTCACTCAGGATGATCATTGTTTCCCTGATTCCAAACATCATCCCCCTGATCATGACAGCCGCCATGATGGGATATTTCGGTATTCCGATCAAACCTTCAACAGTACTGATTTTTAGTATCGCCCTAGGCATTTCGGTTGACAATACCATTCAATTTTTATCACGCTACCGGCTTCAGCTCAAGCATCATAAATGGGCCATCAGGGAATCAGTGGTTGCAGCAATAAGCGAAACAGGATACAGCATGATTTATTCTTCGGTGGTTCTATTTTTTGGATTCAGCATTTTTATACTGTCTTCCTTTGGTGGAACTCAGTCGCTAGGATATCTGATTGCATTTACATTGCTGGCAGCGCTTCTTTCCAATCTTTTTGTGCTGCCTTCACTCATTCTGACCCTTGATAAATGGATGACAACTAAAGTATTCCAGGAACCGTTGCTTGAAATTTTGGAAGAAGAAGAAGACTCAGAAACAGAAGATTCAGAATCCATTCAGGATGAAAATGATATGCTTAGTAAATAATATTAAATTGCATAAAAACATTGCAGCAATAAAAATTCTCAAACTATGAAAGGAATCATTTTGGCTGGAGGCGCAGGCACACGACTTTCTCCCATTACCCTTGCCATCAGCAAGCAGGTTATGCCGATTTATGATAAGCCGATGATATATTATCCCCTGTCTATCCTGATGCTGGCCGGAATTAAGGATATCCTTATTATTTCAACGCCGCAGGATCTTCCAAATTTCCAAAGGCTTTTGGGCGATGGTAAGAGCCTGGGATGCTCATTTAAATATGCGGAGCAGCAAGTACCCAATGGACTTGCCCAGGCTTTTGTAATTGGCGAGGAATTTATCGGAAGTGATAAAGTAGGGCTTATTTTGGGCGATAACATTTTTTACGGTTCCGGACTTGAGAAACTGCTCCTTGAAAACAGCGATCCGGACGGAGGTATTGTTTTTGCTTACCATGTTTCGGATCCACAAAGATATGGCGTAGTGGAATTTGATAAAAACCTGAAAGCTATATCTATCGAAGAAAAACCCATGAGACCGAAATCGAATTTTGCTGTGCCGGGCTTATACTTCTACGACAACTCAGTGGTGCAGGTGGCCAAAGACCTTAAACCAAGCGCAAGGGGTGAATATGAAATTACCGACGTAAACAAACACTACCTTGAATATCAAAAGCTAAAAGTCGGAATTTTAAGTCGTGGAACTGCATGGCTCGACACGGGCACATTTGAGTCGCTGTTGCAGGCATCTCAATTCGTGCAGGTAATTGAACAGCGGCAGGGACTAAAAGTTGGCTGCATTGAAGAAGTCGCCTACCGCAAGGGCTTCATTAATAAAGATCAGTTGGCTATGCTGGCTCAACCCCTGCTTAAAAGCGGCTACGGACAATATCTTCTGAGAATCATAGAATAATAATCCTGAATAATTGCATGCTTTCAACTGAATATATACACTCGGTGATAAGTTTAAAAATTGATGAACTCAGTTTTAACAGGGAACCTGCTGAACTTTATGAACCAATAAAATACATGATGAACCTGGGTGGAAAACGTCTCCGTCCCGCTTTGTGTCTGCTTGCCTGTGATTTATATGGAGCTGATATCGCTGAAGCATTAAATCCGGCTATCGGAATTGAAATATTCCACAACTTCACGTTGCTTCACGACGATATTATGGATCAGGCGTCAATGAGGAGGAGCAAAGAAACCGTTCATAAAAAATGGAATCAGAATGTGGCCATTTTATCGGGTGATACGATGATGGCCATGGCTTATGAATATATGATGAAAACTCCTGAAAAGGTTCAAAGGCAGGTGTTGCTTGCCTTTAACCAGACCGCCATCGAAGTTTGTGAAGGACAACAATACGACATGAATTTTGAAACGCAGTGGAATGTATCCATTGAGGATTACATTAGGATGATCAGGCTTAAAACAGCAGTTCTCATAGCCGGAAGCCTTAAAATAGGAGCGTTGATTGGCGAAGCTCCCAGGGAAGAATCAGAAAAATTATACAAATTTGGTGAGAATATCGGGATTGCATTTCAGTTACAGGACGACCTTCTTGATATATTCAGCGATGAAATTAAATTCGGGAAAAAAAACGGCGGTGATATAATAACAAATAAAAAAACTTTTCTTTACCTGAAGGCATTCGAACTGGCAGACAGGAAGAAACAGGATGAATTAATTCATTTTTTCAGCCCTGATTTTACAAATATTGATGAAAAGGTCAATGGTGTAAAGCAGATTTATCAACAACTTGATCTGAAAAATATCACAGCAACAGAAATTAAACGGTTTCATCAGGCTGCAATGGTCTATTTGGATGATTTAAATGTGGCCGGCACAAGTAAATCGGAATTGAGAAAAGTTGCGGATAACTTAATGAACAGAAAATACTGAAAGTTTTAGTATCTTTTTTTGAATCATTTACCGCATTACAGCTTTAGTGACATAATTTTTACTTTTCGGAGGTGACTCAATATTAAGATTGTATCTTTCCTGAAGATCATTTTTTTATACCGAGCAGTTTAAAAACAAAAACATATTCGAGGCTGATTTCCCTGTATCTTTCAAACCTTCCTGAAGCCCCGCCGTGTCCAAAATTCATTTGAGTATTAAACAAAACCGGATGATGATCTGTTTTTAATTCCCGTAGTTTAGCCACCCATTTTGCAGGCTCCCAGTACTGGACTTGTGAATCGTGAAATCCGGCTGTAACGAAAAATGCAGGATAATCCTGCCGTTTTACATTATCGTAGGGTGAATACGACAGTATATAATCATAATATTTCCTGATATTCGGATTGCCCCATTCATCGTACTCGGAAGTAGTAAGCGGAATGCTTTCATCAAGCATCGTAGTTACCACATCCACAAAAGGAACATCTGCAAGAATTCCCTTATAAAGATCAGGACGCAAATTGGCGATGGCACCCATCAGTAACCCACCTGCACTACCACCCCAGGCGAAGCATACATCGGGATTCGTATATTTTTCACTGATGAGATATTCAGTACATTCAATAAAGTCCGTAAACGTATTCTTCTTATTTAATAATTTACCATCCTCATACCACTGTCTGCCCAATTCCTGTCCTCCCCTTATATGGGCGATTGCAAATATAAATCCGCGATCGAGAAGGGTAAGCCGCTCAGATCGGAAGACTGGATCAGAATTGTAGCCATAGGAGCCATAACCGTTAATCCATAGGGGATTAAGTCCATTTTTATTTAATCCTTTTTTATACACCAGCGAAACAGGAACCTTTGAACCATCACCCGCCGGGGCATAGAGGAATTCTGTAATATAATCATCCGTTCTGAAATTTCCTTTTACGACCTGCTGCTTTAACAGTCTTTTTTCTTTTGTCTCCATATTATAATCATAAACCGTTTGAGGAGTAGTTAAAGATGAATAAGTGAACCTTAAAACTTTTGTGCCGGTTTCGGGATTATCAGAAAAATTCAGCGAATATGCAGGCTCATCAAAGCTAATAAAGTGCTCCTTGCCTGAATTGATAGCAATGACCATGATGTTGTCAAGGCCGTTTATTTTTTCATTCAAAGCGATATAACCGTCGAATAATTCAAATTCTTCCAGGAAAACACTATCTCTGTGGGGTACTACCTCAATCCAGTTTTCTTTTGCGGTTTTCGTAACAGGGGTTTTCATCAGCCTGTTGTTTTTAGCCTTGAAATCAGTAAGAATATAAAAGGTGTCATTGTAATGTTCTATTTCATATTGCAATTTTTCTTCACGGGGATTAAAAACCTGAAATTCGCCTGCCGGAGTGTCGGCATTCAGAGTCCTGTATTGGTCGGTAAGTGTACTGTATGATCCTATTACAATGTATTTCCGGGATTTTGTCTTAAACAGTTCGACGCTATAAGTTGAATCAGCCTCATGGAATACCAGTATATCACCCGATATATTATCTCCTATCCTGTGTCTGTAAACTTTATATGGGCGAAGTGTTTCATCTTTTACCACATAATATATGGTCTGGTTGTCGTTTGCCCATACAACAGATTCATCCGAATTGCTAATCTTATCATCAATCTGCTCACCTGTTTCAAGATTTTTCACACAAACGGAATATAGTCGCCTGCTCACCGTATCCGTGGTAAATGCTATCATTTTATTATCAGGGCTTATACTCCAGTCGCCGATGTCGTAAAACTCACGACTACCGGCCATTTCATTCATGTTCAGAATGATTTCTTCACGGGCATCCAGGCTTCCCTTTTTACGGCAATAAACCGGATACTCTTTTCCTTCTTCAAAGCGACTGTAATAATAATAAGCGTTGAGCCTGTAGGGAACCGAAAGATCGGTTTGTTCTATACGCCCGATGATTTCGCTGTAAAGGTCTTCCCGGAATTTTTCGGAGTCTTTCAAGTATTCCTGTGTGAAGGCATTCTCGGATTCAAGATAAGCAATTACTTCCGGATTTTCTCTTTCTCTGAGCCAGTAATAATTATCTGTTCGCGTATCTCCATGTATTTCAAGCTTAACGGGAATTTTTTTCGCTGATGGTTCTTTTAAGTGATTTGGTGATGGACTGCAACTGTTCAAAAAAAACATGAAGGAGAAAACAAATAGTGAATATATAGAATTATAAAAACCTGACTTAAAAATATTCATACCTGAAGTGTTGAAATATAAATTAAATTCCCGAATAATAATTGATCCGGAATCAAATCAAAAAGTAAACATTAAACCGGCGCTTGGCATGAAAGGCAACTGATATATTTTTTCGAAAGTATAACGATCCACATAAAAAATATTCTGGCGATTATAAACATTTGTAACGCTGATATTTGCTTCTATTTTTGAATATCGGCCCAGCATAAAAATTTTCTTTATACCCAGGTCGAGCCGGTGATAGGTTGACAATCGTCCCGTATTTAAATCGGCATATATTATTCCGAGTTCTTCATTGGTAGTGGTATAATCCGTATATATGCCGTCACTGAAATTGATCAGCGGGTAATAACCCTGAGTGAGCGTGAAAGGAAAACCTGTTCCGAAATTCCATCGTGCATTAATCTCCCAATCCAGCTTATCACCGAAATTATAATTGGCTACCAAATTGACGTTATGCCTGCGGTCGTAATGAGGATAATAACTTTTCATGGTACCGTTTACATCTTCATAGTTGCGGGTCACATATCCAAGGGAATAAACCAGCCATAAATAAATTTTTTTGTTGTCATATTTCATTGTGAAATCCAAACCTGATGCATTTCCGTCCTCGATGACAAAATCTTTGGTAATTGCATCCGGTGCGCCGGGATAACGCTCCTCATCAAATAATTTGTTGCGGTTAAGATTTGTGAGCTGTGAAAAATTTTTATAATAGCCTTCGAGATTAGCGGTAATAAAACGCGACAGTTCAAATTCAAATCCCAGAATTGCATGTTCAGCCTTTTGCAGTTTGTGAGTTATATCTTTTCCGTTAAAAGTTTCAGGTACATCATCGGGCCCGGAAAGGAATCCATAGAAAAGATTAACTACGTCTTTATCTGAAGTAGCACTGATGAGGTTTTGTGAATAAAATCCGCCTGCAAATTTTATCCTGAATCTTTCGGTTGTATTATGTTTCAAAGCTAACCTCGGTTCCATTGACATATTCGACAGAGAAGCATAGTAATGCAGCCGCAAACTTGGCTCAACTAAGAATTTACCCAGTGTTTTCTTGTATTTCAGATAGGCGCCGAGTTCGGTTGTATTTTCTTTTTGCTGAACTTCCGTTCCAACTGCATTGGCAAAAACAAAGTCGGTGGTGAATCCGAGCACTTCAATTCCATATTTCAACTCATCCTTACCGATAAAATAAGTAAAATCAAAACCCAGGTTAAATCCATTGATTGAGCTTGTACGTGGAGGGGTATTTGTTTCTTCGAGGGCAATTTTATATTGCGAGTAAGCCAGATGGCCTTCGATAAGAACCGGGGATTTTCCCGGGATGATCAGGAAATTCGAGCCTCCTCCATAAGATTCCCAGTGATAGTCAGAGAGCGCTTTATAATTGTTCACCTGGTCGTTAAAACTGAATCCGAAAAAATTCACCTTGCTTCCGTTAGCTCCCATCAATGATACTTTCCCGTACAGGTCGGTATAGTTGAACGGCAGCCCGTCTTCATCAATGTACTTATATAATGTTTTTGAACTTTGCTCGAGGTAAGAATTTTTTGCCGTAAAAATAAATGAAGCGCTGCCCTTGTCGTTTTCCTTTTGTTTAAAAACGGGCCCTTCAATCATCAGGTTTGCCCCGAAGGTACTGGCACCGGCCTTACCCGAAATTCTTGATTTATTACCATCGCGGGTAGTAATATCCATCACTGAAGAAATCCTGCCGCCGTACTCAGCGCCAAAACCACCTGTATAAACATCAACACTGCGGAGAATGTCGGTATCGAAAACCGAAAAAAGCCCGATTGAATGAAATGGATTATAAATGACCATTCCATCCAGTATTACTTTGTTTTGTATCGGAGATCCTCCGCGAATGTAAAGCTGTCCGCCCTGATCGCCTGTAAACACCACCCCCGGAAGTACCTGAAGGTACTGGGCAAGGTCGGGCTGACCACCGATGGCCGGGATTTGTTTAATTTGTTTGGGAGTAATTTTTACTACAGAAGTACGTGTTTCCGTCCGTGCTTCCTCCCTTTCTGCTGTTACCTGCACCTGCTCAAGGGTATAGCTGCCTTTTACGAGATACAGTTTTTGGTCAATGATGTCATTTTCCCTGACATTAATATTCATTTTTAATGTATCAAAGCCAAGATAAGTAACCAGCAGTGTATAATTTCCGGAAGGAATTTTCGAGATCATAAAATAGCCGTTCACGTCGGTGGCTGCACCGTAAGAGGTTTTATATAAATATACATTGGTATAAATGACAGGTTCTCCCGTTTCTTTTTCAAATACAAATCCCCGGATGATCCCGTTTTGAGCATTCAGTATGGCCGGAAACATCAGGATCATCAGAATAGCCACCCGCCGCAGGAAAATATTACCATTTGTTTTCATAACCCCCTTATGATTAGGTATTGATAACCTTATTAATATTAAGGACAAAGAAAGAAAAAAATTAAATGCCAATTATGTTTTAATTTTGAGAAGTGTTTCGCGATGCTCAACTAAACAAGTGTTTGACTGATCAAAGCGTCAGCCTGGAATGATCTGCTGAAAAATAATATGAAATCTATTTGATTCAATAAATGAAATTGTATTATCTTTGACAATATTAGTCAACACATAAAATGTCAACACTAGGACTGAAATTAAGAGAATTGAGAGAACAGGCAGGATTATCATTGCGGAAAGCTGCTATGCAAACCGATATTGACGTGGCGATATTAAGCAAAATGGAACGTGGAGAGAGAAAATTCTCAAAAGAATTGGTTTTGAAATTGGCTGAACTGTATAAAGCAAACTCTGACAAACTCGTTATTGACTTTTTAAGTGAAAAAGTTCTTTACGAATTAGAAGACGAAGAATTTGGACTGGAAGCATTGAAAGTAGCTGAGAAAGAATTGAAATATAAAAAAATGAAAAACAATAATAATGAATAGATTGATTAAGCCAGAATACGAAACACTTATATTCCAGTTCAGAGGTTATAAAGTAATGATTGATTCTGACTTGGCAATTTTGTATGGAGTTTTTACAAAGGCGTTAAAACAACAGGTTAAAAGAAATATTGAACGGTTTCCCGATGATTTTATGTTTGAACTCTCAAAAATTGAGAAAGATGAACTGGTCACAAATTGTGACCGGTTGGCTATGCTAAAACATTCTTCTGTCAATCCATTAGCATTTACTGAGCAAGGTGTGTCAATCCTATCATCGGTGTTGCATTCCGAAAAAGCTATTCAAATCAATATTGAAATTATGCGGGCTTTTGCCCGATACAGAGCATTGTTGCGGGAAAATGAGGATATGAAAAAAGAAATCCTGAAACTTGATGCCAAACTCAATCAGGCGTTTAAATTCCTTATCGCCAAAATTGATGCGTTACACCAAAAGACTATTGAACCCAGAAAATCCATCAGATATCAATTTGATAAAAACAAATAAGCTATGCCAACACTCCAATTCAAAGGAAAAAATATAATCTGGAACCACCATTTGGCTGTTCCGTTTCACACATTGGACGAAGTACCCGAACTGCATTACCAGCCTGAAAAGGCAAATGGCAACATGATAATTGAGGGCGATAACCTCATTGCATTAAAAGCGCTTTTACCACAGTTTGCCGGTAAAATTAAATGTATTTACATTGACCCACCATATAATACAGGGAATGATAATGGTGAAAATAAAGGTTGGATATATAATGATAATGTAAATAGTCCTTTACTTAAAGATTGGTTTAAAACAGAGGTTAATCGGGATGATTTGTCAAGACACGATAAATGGCTTTGCATGATGGCTCCTCGCCTAAAGTTGCTAAGAGAATTATTGTCAGATGATGGTGCAATATTCGTCAGTCTTGATGATAATGAACTTCATAATTTCCGAAGAATTATGGATGAAATATTTGGTGAGGAAAACTTTAAAAATATTGTAATAATAAGACGAGGTATAAAAAGTGTTCAAGCACAATTTGAAACAGTAGATAAATTGAATTATGGTTTTGAATATTTAGTTATCTATACACGGAATGAAAAATTTAGATTTAAAAAGTTTGAGATTGAACTTGAAAATGGTAAAGAAGGAAGTTGGAATAATCATTGGCGTGGCACAGACAGACCAACAATGCGTTATGAAATATTTGGAATTACACCTGAAACGGGGCAATGGCGTTGGGGTAAAGAAAGAAGTTTAGTCGCAATTGAGAATTATTATGAAATGTTGGAAGAATTAAATATTAGTGATGAAGATATTACTCAAGAGCAAATTGATACTTGGTATAAAAATAAATGTGAAGAATCAGGGGAAGAATTAGACCTTTTAAGATTATCAAAAAATGAGAAACCTGAGCATTTTATTGCACCATCAGAATCAAAACTTGCTAGTAGTTTATGGAGCGACCTAAAACCAAATGGAAGTAGCCAATTAAAAGCAATCTTTAAAAAGAAGGTTTTTAACAATCCAAAATCAGTAGATTTAATTAAAAGAGTTATTAAATTCATCGAAGGAGATGAAGAAAATATTACAGTATTAGATTCATTTGCCGGTTCTGGTACCACCATGCATGCGGTATTGGAATTAAATAAAGAAGATGGCGGAAACCGAAAATGCGTTATGGTGCAGATGCCTGAAAATTCAGAAGCGGAACCCGACAAAAACATTTGCAAAGATATAACAAGGGAAAGAGTAAAACGAGCTATTGATAAGTATAGCTATAATTCAGGTTTTAAATATTACCGCCTCGGTATTCCGCTTGATGCAGAAACCATGCTTTCAGGACAATTGCCAACTTACAATCAATTTGCAAAATATATTTATTACCTATGTACCGGTGAAAATCTGGAAGCCGAAGACAAAATAAATGAAGCGGATTATTATGTTGGCGAATATGGTAAACAAGCCATTTATTTGATTTACAAACAAGATTACGAAAGGCTTACCCGCCTTGCTCTTAATTTATCACTTGCTGAAAAAATAAAGCAACAGCAACCGGGCAAAAAACGGATTGTTTATGCACCTTCATGCTTTTTAGATGAAGAGTATTTAACAGACAATCAGATTGAATACGTGGGTATTCCTTATAATTTGTTTCAAAGGAAATATGAATAGAACACGGATGACACTGATGCTACAGATAATCACAGAAAAATCAGTGAAAATCCGTCTAATCCGTACAATCGGTGTGCTATTAAAAATGATATGATAATATGAACGAACTATTGCATAAAGAATTAACAGGTAAAATATTAAACAGCTTTTATATTGTTTATAATACACTCGGTTTTGGTTTTCTTGAAAAGGTTTATGAAAATGCCTTGATGATTGAATTGAGAAAGAATGGTATCAAAGCGGAAAAACAAAAACCTATTAAAGTTTATTATAGTGAGGAACTTGTTGGAGAATACTTTGCGGATATTATTGTAGAAGATATAATCATCATTGAATTGAAAGCTGCCGAGGGTATTGTTGAAGAACATGAATTGCAGCTAATTAATTATTTGAAAGCCACGGATAAGGAAATCGGTCTTTTGTTGAATTTTGGCAAGAAACCTGAATTCAAGAGAAAAATTTTTACTAATGATAAAAAACACTGAAATTCTGCTATATCAAACCGAAGACGGGAAAACAAAGGTTGATGTCCGTTTAGAAAATGAAACCGTTTGGCTCACCCAGGCGCAAATGGTTGAATTGTTTCAAACTACAAAACAAAACATTAGCCTGCATATCCGAAATATTTTCAGCGAGGGCGAACTGGTGGAAGATTCAGTTGTAAAGGAATACTTGACAACTGCCGCAGATGGTAAAAAGTACAGAACCAACTTTTACAACCTCGATGTAATTATTTCAGTCGGGTACCGTGTAAAATCGCACCGTGGAACGCAGTTCAGGATTTGGGCAACCCAGCAACTCAAAGAATTTTTAATAAAAGGTTTTGTGTTGAACGATGAACGGCTTAAAGAAACCGGGTACACCAATCTATATTTCGATGAACTGCTTGAGAGAATAAGGGATATCCGCAGTTCGGAGAAAATTTTCTATGCAAAAATCAAAGATATTTATGCAACGAGTATTGATTATTCGCCCAACAGCGAACAGGCACAGCTATTTTTTGCTTCGGTGCAAAACAAAATGCACTGG
>Ga0172368_10000978_pt1 | contig 39908 bp, 51 predicted proteins | sample Lak11m_FD_114540 | JGI IMG/M metagenome (GOLD analysis project Ga0172368, IMG submission 114540) | Freshwater microbial communities from Kabuno Bay, South-Kivu, Congo - kab_022012_11m | ecosystem: Environmental > Aquatic > Freshwater > Lake | place: Democratic Republic of the Congo: South-Kivu... | reverse complement strand
GACCGCAATCTGTACACCGCTCTGGGCTACAGCACCCAACTCAAGTATGAGGACTTTGTGGCCCAGTATGAAAGACAGGAGCTGGCCAAGGCGGTCATCGACCGCCCCGTGTCGGCCACCTGGCGGGGCGGCTTCGACCTGCTGGAGTCGGACGACGACACCGAGACCAAGCTCGAAAAGGCTTGGGCCGAGTTGTACGACAATCTATCACTCCGCTCGGTGTTTGCCCGTCTCGACCGCCTGACCGGTCTGGGCCGCTACGGGGTGCTGTTCCTGGGTCTGTCCGATGCTAAGACCGTCACCGACCAGATGCAGCCAGTACAAGGGGTCAAGCACGACCTACTCTATGTTCGGCCCTATGGTGAGGGTCACGCCATGATCCTCCAATATGAGACAGACACTTCCAACCCCCGCTACGGACTACCCAACCTGTACCAGTTGACCAATACTGACCTGCTGTCCAATGCCATGGTCACCCTTCAGGTTCACCACTCCCGGGTCATCCATGTATCAGACGGTTCCCTGGAATCCGATATTGAAGGTACCCCCAGGCTGGAGGCGGTGTTCAACCGTCTCAAGGATGTGGAGAAGATCGCCGGCGGCAGTGCCGAGATGTTCTGGCGGGGTGCCCGCCCCGGCTATGCCTTCAACATGGATCCCGAGTTCAACATGACCCAGACCATGCGGGATACCTTGATCGACGTGTTCGACGAGTATGAGCACAACCTGCGCCGCATCTTGGAGTTGCAGGGCGGCAAGCTGGAGTCTCTGGCCCAGCAGGTAGCTGATCCCCAAGGCCACATCGACACCCAGATCCAGCTCATCTCTGCCGAAACCCAGATCCCCAAGCGCATTCTGACCGGGTCTGAGAGAGGGGAATTGGCCAGTTCCCAGGACAACGAGAGCTGGCAGGCCACCATCCAGGGTCGGCGTGAAGAGTTTGCCGAACCCTCCATCATCAGGCCGTTCGTTGACCGGCTCATCGGTTGGAAAATCCTGCCCGAGGCTGGGGAGGGTGGCTACTCCATCCGGTGGCTCGACCTGTTCGCCATGTCCGAGAAGGAGAAGGTCGAGATCGGGGTGCGCAGGACTGAGGCCATTGCCAAGTATGCCTCCAGCCCTGGCGCTCCGTCCGTGATCCCGGCCAAGTCGTTCTACCGGGTCGGCCTGGCCCTGGACGATGAGCAGATTGAGCTCATCGAGGAGGAGTTGGCGCAGGCCCTTGCTGATGCAAAGAAGGAAGAGGCGGAACTGCCTGAGGGGCCAGAGATTCCGGAGGGTGGGGTGAAGCCTGCGGACGAAAAAGAAGAACCTGAGACAGAATGACCATACTCCAACTCAAACCCAACCATATTACCCACCGCCGCCTGCGTGAGCGCCGGGAACGGGAGAAGGCCAGACTCATTAGGAAGATCGGCGTCCGGCTTGAGGATGCTCCTCTTTACGACGAGCAGCTCCGGTTCCTGGCCTATGAGGAGAGTTTGAGAAAGTGAGCAAGAAACAGAAAGATTTTTATTGTCCTAAATGCAAGACTTGGGGACTACCCCCATGGCTTCATTTATGCTATGATTATGATCTTGATTTGGTCAAGGCCCAATGGTGGGCCGAGAAAGAATATGGTCAGGGAATAGCAAGTAGATGATCACCCTCACCGCCACCCAGCGCCTTTCCAGAAGGAAGCGGCCTGCCGTCCACTTCAACCCCTGCCATGATGAGCAGGAGCGGTTCTGTTCTGGGGGAGGAATAGTTAAGTCATTATGGACTGTAGAAGCTGCAAAAAACTATTTGGATAGCAATGACGCCGACGTAGGTATATTTAACAGGCATTCCGACCTATGGACGAGGGGGTCGGATGGCGATGCCAAAGAGCATGCATATAATACAGCAAGGAGGAATCCACTATTACAACGGGCTCTTCAGGTCGAATATTTTAAATCTCAATATCTTCCGGAACAAATAGATTTATATCGTGTTGGCCCAGCCCATGGTGGACAGGGAGAAGTTGTTTCGTTTTTTGGCAATAGGAAACAGGCAGAGACATATCAAAAGAGATTTGGGGTCGAGTCAATTTATAAATATCGATCCGAATTGAATAACATTATCCCAAGCCGTAGCGGTGCTGGTGAGTTATGGACCAATGTCAACGAAATAAGACAAATTGATCTTGGAGCTAACATCTCCACCCACTCCCAGCCCCGCCTCCTCCCCAACTACCCCTCCATTCATGTCCGTGCCCAGCGTGTGGACCCGACCCGGACACAGGTGCTGAGGGACAGCTTCGAGCGGGAAATCCGGAAGCGGTTCAACAAGCTGAAGGCCGCCATCCGGACGGCCGTTGTTGACCGTGACTGCTTCGGCTTCACCAATCCCGCCGGGTTCAGGGTGTTTGCCGACCCCGAGCCGCCGACCTTCCGCAACTTCGACTTCCCCACGACCCAGGCCAAGAAAGAGGCATTCATGAAATGGCTCAGGAAGCAGGAGGAACTGGGTATCCTGGAGACGATGCGCATCCCGCAGTTCGGCCAGGCCACCGAGGAGGCCTGGACTGATCTTTTTGTAAAAGATTCATATCAGAGGGGTGTCCAGCGTGCCCGCTATGAGATGGGCAAGGCCGGCTACCCGGTCCCGGCCCTGGAGGGCACGGGTGGGATAGTGGCCAGTATGTCGACTCCGTTTCATATAACTCGTGTCGGAGTTGCTTATAGCAGGGCATTCGATCAGTTGAAAAACATAACACAAGATATGGATTCTAAGATATCTGCAATATTGGCTCAGGGGTTAGCAGATGGTGATAATCCCATTCCATTAGCTAAGAAGATTCTGGCTACGATTGATGGCAAGGGTGCTTCTGAATTTGGAATTTTTGACTCTCTTGGAAGATTTATCCCAGCAGAAAGAAGGGCTAGAATGTTAGCCCGTACAGAAATTATTCGTGCTCATGCTTATGGAACCCTTCAAGAGGCATTGCAATGGGGGGCTGCTGGGGTCACAGCAGAAGTTGAGTTTGTCAATGCCGGGTTCAATGTCTGCCCGGTTTGTGTCGGCCTTCAAGGTAAGAGATATTCTATAGCTGAAGCCTGGAATATACTGCCTGTTCACCCCCACTGCCGTTGCGCATGGCTCATCGTACCAATGGAGAAAAAATGACTCAAAGTAAACATAAATTCTATCTTTACTATCTCCGTCGGCCAGATAAAGTCGACTTTCTAGACCCAGATCTTGGTCAACCTTTTTATATCGGCAAAGGAAGTAATGGCAGATCCAGTGACCACAGAAAAGAAGCACTTACTCTATTGCATAAACCAGGAAGAAAAACAATAAAAATTAGAGTTATTCATAAGCTCTGGAGACGAGGATTAGATTTTGTCGAGGATATTTTTATTGATGGATTAACAGAACAAGAGGCATTCGAACTCGAAATAGAGGCTATTAAGGAATATGGTAGGATAGACTTAGGCACTGGTTGTTTAGCAAATGGGACTGATGGGGGTGATGGAGGGGTAAATCTATCTTTGGAAATAAGAGAAAGAATAAGAAGGGCTAAACAAGGTTCTAAACATACAAAAGAAACTCGACAAAAAATGAGCCAATCTCATCGTGGCAAATCCATTTCTAAGGAGCATCGTAGAAAACTTAGTCTTGCCAATATTGGGAAACATTTCATTATTCATACTGATGAGGCAAAAGAAAAAATTAGAAATGAGGCTCTTCCTGGGGGAAGATGCTCTCGTTCTGGGGCAAAACATACCGAAGAAGCAAAGCAAAAGAATCGTCTTGCTCATCTTGGTCAAATTGCATGGAATAAGGGTATTCCTCAGACAGAAGAGGCCAAAAGGAAAAACAGCGAAGGTCATAAAGGTAAGCCATCACCAAGAAAAGGAGCAGTTTTAACCGAAGAGACTAAATAAAAATTAAGAGCCGCTAATCTCGGAAAGAAACACTCTCTTGAATCTCGTCAAAAAATGAGTGAGCGAAATATGGGACATATTGTATCCGAAGAAACCAGAGAAAAATTAAGAAAAAGAGCTAAGGAAAGAAAAGAAAGAAAAGAAAGAAAACAAACTCAGCAGGCTAACCAATGACCCTCCTCACCCCAGACGAACAATTCCTGCTCCAGAACCACCGTGACATGGTGGACAACAAGCGCTACGGCGAGGTCATTTCCCGGTACGAGGCCGGGAAGCTCGTGCTTGCAAACAAAAACGAGAAACTCCTACCACCTGGAGGCAATGGCAATGGAAAGAACAACAAAAAATAATCTTAGGTGTTTTTCGGAGAACATTTTATTATAAGTTTGAAGGCTATGGGAAGAACCCAGGCCGATTGACATAGCAGGGCCAAGACCACAGGATCATCGGAAGAACCGAGGCCGGTCCCCAACAATGGGACCCGGCTTTTCTTTTTGGGAGGTTGAATGGGCAGCTTGACCCCAGAGACATGCAGATACCTTGATCTGTTCTGTACCGAGTGCCCGGACCGGGACTCGTGTGGTTCGTCTGGAGAAATTCATAAGTCGGTTGTCGAATCTAAAAGAAAATCCCCTATTCCAAGATGGCTCAAGAACGCCACCCCATCGGTCAGGAAATCGTACGGATATTGCTGATGCCAATCCCCAAGCCACAGTCAGGTGAGAAACAAAATGATTTCATTTCCCGTTGTATGGGGGACTCGGCCATGAATGACGAGTACCCCGAGAACGATCAGCGGGCAGCCATCTGCCATGGCCAGTGGAAGGAAGTGAAAACTCAGGAGGAAAACATGGAACATTACGGCCTACTGGCACAGAACTATACCATTCGGGAAGAGACACTCGGTGGCAAGAAACATTTTGTCTTACCCGTGGTCATGATGACATCTGGCGTCCACGCTGGCTCCCATGGTCCACTGTTTCACGATGCTGCCGAGTTGGGCCGCTTCCCGGCCTCCTGGGACGGGATTCCGGTGGCTATCCAGCACCCGGTCGACAATGATGGCACCCCGGTGTCCTGCAACCAGCCATCGGTCCTGGACAAGCAGGTCGTGGGTCGGGTCTTCAACACCCACTTGGACGATGGCAAGCTCCGGGCTGAGGTTTGGATTGATCCAGAACTCATTTCCCGGATTGCGCCCGAGGCACTGGCCCACCTCAAGAAGGGCAAGCCCATGGATGTCAGTGTCGGTGTGTTCACCGAGGATGACATGGTGGCCGGGGAGTGGAACGGGGAGTCGTATATCGGCATAGCCCGGAACCATAGACCGGATCATCTTGCCCTACTACCAGGGGCCACCGGCGCCTGCTCCTGGAATGATGGATGCGGAGTCCGTGCCAATCAGGAAGGGATGCAAACCAACGCCATCAAGTTTGACGGCACCGAGTCGACTCCCTGGTCAAAGCCGAACTTGGCCGACTTCGGGTTATCCGGCCAATGGCAAACCCTCTCCCAGGAGGACAAGGCTACCGTCGCCGGCCACTTCCTGATCGGCGACGATGCCGCTGCTAACTATGGTGAGCTGATGTTCCCGGTGGTCAATCCCAAAACTGGTAAGTTGAACGAGGCCGCCCTGCGGGCCGTCATCGGGGGCCGGGGTGCCCAGGCCAACATCACTGCCGCCCAGCGGATCAGTGCTCGGCGTCAAGCGTACCGGTTGCTGAACGACGAGTTCGATGCCGAATTGGAGGTGCCAAAAGTGCTTGAATTTGTCGCAAATGGGGAGCACCCCGACGTGAAGGAATTGGCTGCCGAGGGCTTCTCGATCACCATCAATGAGATGAGCCACCAGGATATGGCCGGCCAGATCCAGGCCAAACTCGACCGGATGGACTCTGATACCAAGGTCCATTTCCTGGTTGAGTGCTACGATGACTATTTCATCTACCAAGTCAGACCCAAGGGCGGTGACCAACCATCCCCCATGGCGGACGGTGACACCTTCCGCAGGGACTATGAGATCAAGGATGACAAGATCGAATTCACCGGTGAGGCCATCCCCGTTGTGAAGAAGACCGAATATGTAAACATAAATGAAGGAGGGCACAAGATGCCGAATAACAACAAGCAGCCTTGCTGCGAGGAAAAGGTCCAGATGCTCATCGAGGCCGGTCTCTATTCCGAAGACCACCGTGAGCGGCTTCTGGCCATGGAGGAGGCCGACATCGACATCCTGATGACCTCCACGGAGAAAAAGGCCGAACTGAAAGCCAAGATCGACGAGCTGCAAGGCAAGCTGGATGCCATGCAGGCCAACGCCGACCAGGCCACCACCAAGCAAGAGGCCATCCAAGTTCTCAAGGACGACTTGGGGGACAAGGACAAGTTTCTGGCCCTGGCACCGCCGGAAATCCGGGCGGTCTTCCAGCACGGTCTCGGCCTCTACCACCAGGAGCGGGCACGGAAGATCGGACATATCCTGGCCAATACCGACGTGTACACCAAAGATCGCCTGGAGGCCATGCAGGATCAGGACTTGGATGACCTGGCCCGGGCCATCAAGGTGCCCACCGACTTCAGCCTGAATGGCCCGGTCCCGCAAGTCAATCGTGGCGGCCATGAGTCTCAGGCAGTCTATCCCCCGGGCGTGGAATAAGGCCAGGGATCAAAGGAGGAAATAAGTATGGCTAACACCATTCTGTTGAAGGGGGAGAACCCCAACATCGAGGAAATTACGGCCAATGCGGCTATTACCCCGGGCATGCTGGTGGAAGAAATGACCACCGGCCTCCTACGGGCACACGCCACCCGGAACGGCAATGCAGCGGCTATGTTCGCCCTGGAGAACGAGCTTGAGGGCGATGAAATCGGCGACAACTACGCTGCCGGCGAGCAGGTCCGGGTTTGGCACCCCCAGAAGGGTGATCAAGTCTACGCCCTGTTGGCTGATGGCGAAAATGTGGCTATCGGCGATTTCCTGGGTTCCAACGGGGACGGCTACCTGAAGGAAATCAAGGGTGGCGACTCCGCCACTGAGGACCTGCCGGCCTCCATCGTGGCCAAGACCAAGGAGGCTGTGGACCGGTCCACCAGCTCCGGCGGCGACACCAATGTCACCGGCCGTATCATCGTCGAAGTGGTCTAAGGCCACTGAGTGAAAGGAGGATCATATAATATGCAAGCAAATGTCGACTTCTTCGGCAAGGGCCAGGTCCAGGGCCAGCTGGCGAGCTACATCGCCGAGCAGGGCCGGATCAACCCGGCCTTCATGCGGCCCACCTTGGGCGAGGATGGTCACACCTACTTCACCGTCTACAAGGGTGGCGACCCCAAGAAAAAAGAAAGCTACCACGTCTACCGCCGGGATGAGCTTCAACACCTGGGCATCCAGGTTTACGGCACCCTGCGCAGGGATGAGTGGAAGCAGCTGGACGAAGCCGTCCAGGCTGCCGCCCATGTTCGGCTCGGTGGCATCCAAGACCTGATCGACAACAATCTGGTCTACAACCTCACCAATGCCATGGGCACCACGGTGCTGGAGTATCACTCCATCAACGAGGCCATGGAGGCTGAGGTGAGTATGGACCCGCAGGTGCGCAGCCGTAAGGACCGGGTGCAGTACAACACCCATTACCTGCCCATTCCGGTGATCCACAGTGACTTCAGCATCAGCTCCCGTACCCTGGAAGCAAGTCGGCGTCTGGGCAATCCCCTGGATGTCGACTCAGTGGCCGAGGCCACCCGGGTGGTGAACGACAAGCTGGAGCACATGCTGTTCAATGTCGATGAGACCCCGTTCAGTTTCGGCGGCGGTTTCATTTACAGCTACCTCGATCACCCCAGTCGTAACACCTATGCTCTGGGGACGGCCTGGAGCGCCGACACCGGTGCCAATATCCTGGCCGACGTTTTGGGCATGATCCAGGCCTCGGTCAATGACCGCCATTACGGTCCATGGATGCTCTACATCCCCACCGCCTACCAGACGGTCATGGGCGAGGATTACGTTGCCGGCTACCCGAAGTCCATTCGTGCCCGTATCCTGGAGATCGAAGGTATCAAGGGAGTCAAAGTCATCGACACCCTGCCGGCCAACAACGTGGTCCTGGTCGAGATGTTGACCCAGACCGTGCGCTTGGTGCAGGGCATGGCCACCCAGGTCGTTCAGTGGCAGGTCGGTTCCAGCCTGAGCCCGACGGAGTACAAGGTGCTTCGTATTGCGGTTCCCCAGGTGCGGGCAACCGGCGACGGCAGTTGTGGTATCGTACACGGCTCCGTATAATTCCAGACGCAAGGCTAATCATGCCCCGTCTGATTTGATGTTGAGGTGACTTATGGCTAACCAAGCAAAAGAAGGTGAAATCAGGTGGCGGAAAATCTCCGGCAAACTGACTCTCCGGGACAAGACGGTTATCGGGCCGGGGCAGACATTTATGGCCCGCCCCGAGGACATCCCCAAGGTTTTCCGGGATACCATCGTCCCAGTCAATCCAGACGACCTGCCGAATGACCCAGGGTTTGAGCCAGTAGAACCGGTCAAACCGGAATACTCCATCTCGACCATAGGCCCTGGCAGGTACAACGTCCTGGATGGTCAGGGCAAGCCGGTCAATGAGAAGCCGATGACCTTAGCCGATGCCGAACGACTGGTGGAGAATCTGGGGTAATGTCCTGGACCGCCCCGAGGATGTGGGATGGCGGCCGTTGCTTCATCATTGGTGGCGGCCCGTCCATGCCAAGGCAGTTCGGTATCCCGAACGATGTGGTTGATAGGGTCCGGTCTGGGGAGCATGGCCCGGACACCTATTCCCCATACATGACCCCCATTCATGGGGAACATGTCATCGGGGTGAACAATGCCTACCAGATTGGCACCTGGATCGACGTCTGCCTGTTTGGGGACTGTTCCTGGTATTTGGTCCATCGGGAGAGGATGGCCCGGTGGCCGAACCTCAAGGTGGGCTGTTGTTTTGGCTGCCCCGACTATCTGGACCCGGACGGCATAAAGTACTTGCCCAGGGATCGAGCCAAGAAGGTCGGCATTGGGACAAATCCTGGTAAGTTGTCATGGGGTTACAATTCCGGAGCGGCGGCCATCAATCTGGCTGCCCATTTCGGGGCCAGACAGATTGTTCTCTTGGGATTTGATATGTCTCATTCTAATTCCCAGGCAACACACTGGCACAAGGGTCACGGGCACCCAAGGAAAACATACAACAGGTTCCTGAAAGGAATCCCAGCCATTGCAGCCGATGCTTCTGCTCTGGGAATCGAAATACTGAACGCGAGCCAAGAAAGCGCTATAACCCATTTCCGGAAGGTTTCATTGGAGGGGGTGTTATGACGGTTAAACTTTTGGGCAACACTGGAGACGTTCCGATTAGTCATTGGATAGGATTGAATATCGATTCCAAACCAACTACGGGAGGATTTGGTTCGACCTTCTATGAAACTGATACCAAGGATGGTTTTATCTATTCTGCGGCTGGCTGGGGTTACGATCCTATAACTGCTCTGAAAAAGGCTTTAGCTAGCCTAGGGGTTACCACCGCCCTTCCTGCCGGGGAGGCCCACATTGGCGAAGTGGGCCGTTGGTCTGACCTCATTGTGGTCACTCCCGTCATCGCCGCCGCCGCCTTCTCTGCAAAGGATTTTGTGGGCGGTAAACTCACCCTGGCCGGGGCAGTGCGGGTGGCGGAGGGGAAGGGGAAGGTCACTGGGTTGAAGCTAGTGGACGCTGCTAAGCAAAATGCTGACCTGCTGGTCTTTATTTTCGGTGCTGACCTGGCCGGGACCTACTCTGATAATGCTGCCGAATCGATTACTACCGCCGATTGGCTCAAGTGGATCGGGACCATCAAAATCCTCTCTGCCGATTATGAGGTAATGGCAAACGCTTCAGTGGTGGATATGGGATTTGAAATGCCCATCAAGGCCGCCGCCGGCACTACGCTATATGCTCTGATTGTCACTAAAGGCACCCCAACCTATACCGAGAATTGCCTGCAACTGATCTTTGGGGTCGGGGAGGGTAGTTAGATGAGACCGGCACTGGTTAGTGGACGCAGTGTTGTCGATGCTCGTTTCCTTCCCGATCTATCGGCCCTATATAAGCCATTCCTGGTGGCGGCTTCACAAACGGAGTTGACCATCCGGGAAGGGACCATGATTAAAATCATCAACGGCAATCAGCATACGATGCTGCGCTGGGATGAGGACACCACCTTCGCCGTGGCCGATTATCTGGACACCGGGGTCATCGAGGCAGGGAAGGACTATTACGTCTATGTCTGCGAGGATGGTCAGATTAAGGTGAGTCTCAATTCCACCTTCCCAGCGGGGTACTCGGCGGATGACAGCCGGAAGATCGGCGGATTCCACACCCTGTGTGTGGCTGTAGGCACAATTGCCGGGCATACACTGACAGACTTTGCGGTCAAGGCCATTCTCCCGGCCTCGGTCTGGTGCCTCAACCACCGCCCCTGGTGCAAACCTGAGGGGATGGTATGGTCGGAGTCGGCCCGGGTGTGGGTGGACATCTACCTACAATCTTCTACCGGGGCTACCTCGGCCAGTGTTTACGGGGCGACCATCACCGATACCCGCACCTGGATGGATTTTGTTGACGACCTGGCGGCGGTGAAAAAACGGCTCCTGAGCGACGACGAGTTTGCCGTCATTGCCGCGGGCAGCAATCAGAAAACTAATATCTTTGGATCGGCCGACCCCGTTACCACGGGAGGACATGTAGACACGACCAGCCGCCGCATGATTAGTAATATTGGCTGCGAGGACTGCTGCGGGGTCATATGGCAATGGCTTCAGGACCAGTCCTACCGGTTCGACCGTGGCGCTGTAGCCTATGTGGCGGCTTCGCAAACCACCACTCTGTACCACGCTGCGGCCCCCGGAGGCAATCCGATTTATGTCAAGTTTGGGGTAGATGGGACGCCTTACCTGTGCAGCAATTTGGCTACCGTGGCGGCGGACGTGGTACTGACCTTTGGAACAAATTATAAGGTTATCGTCAAACACGATGCGGGGGCGGCCACCGGCCTGCCGCTCTACTTCGACTACGACGCTACCTTACCGTACCGATTCCTCATTAACAATACGATTCACGGAAAAGATTCCTGGGCTCTGAGCAACGATCCCAACTATCTGCTCCCGATCAAACATGATGCCAACGCCGCAGTCAACGGTGTGGCGGTCAATTATGATGACGGGGCGGACGCCCGGCTTGAGTATGTTAGTCCTGGGGCAGCAAACGCCGCAATGGACTTGGCCATGACCCATACCGAACCGCCCTGGGGATGGGTTGATCCTGGCGGCAATAAGGGGTCTCTCTATAAACAGGGCTCTTATGGGGACATCAAGCTCCTGGCGGGCGGCGCTTGGAATCGTGGGGCGTATTGCGGGTCCCGGTGCCGGTTTGCGAATGACTTTCGCTGGCGTACGTATTCGAATGTCGGCGCTCGCGGGTGCGCGGAGCCGGAGTAAAGCGGTAACATGACAACGCGCCTCGCGAGGGCGTGATTTTTGGCTGGAAGGTTATGGGTAAGCTCCTGGCGGGCGGCAATTGGAATAATGGGACGAATTGCAGGTCCCGGTGCCGGAATGCGAATAACTATCGCTGGAATACGAATTCGAATATCGGCACTCGCAGGTGCACGGAGACAGGGTGTGCGAAACTCCTGGCTGAACCTTCCGGCCATGTTGTCCCCGTCACAACGGGGCAGCAAAACACCAAGCGGAGGCCCGGGGGAGTTAGTAGCCCCGGCGGAAGCTACCCCGGGTAATTTCTATGAGACGTCACGGCAACCTTTTCAGCCGCATCATTGACCTGGACAATCTCAGGCTGGCCTTTGCCCGGGCGCGGAGGGGCAAGTCCTGGCAGAACGCGGTGCAGCGGGTGGAGCGGAATTTGGCTGAAAATCTTGACAATCTCAGGGAGTCCCTGGCGGGCAAGACCTTTTGCACTTCGCCGTACCGGACCAAGGTTATCCACGAGCCCAAAACCAGGACCATTTACCGCCTGCCATTCTACCCTGACCGGATCGTCCAGCACGCCTTGATGAACGTCATCGAGCCCATCTGGGACGGCATGTTTATCGCTGACTCTTATGCCTGCCGCCAGGGCAAAGGCCTCCATGCCGGCAGTCGTAAGACGATGAAACTGGTGAGAAAATATCGGTATTGCCTGAAGGGCGACATCTCGAAATTCTACCCCTCCATTGACCACAATATTCTTTTCGTCCTGGTTCAGCAGAAAATCAAATGCCCAGACACCTTGTGGCTGTTACGAAACATTGTTTATAGCGTGCCGGGCGGGAAAAACGTGCCCATCGGCAACTTCACCAGCCAGTGGTTCGGGAACCTTTATATGAACGAGTTGGACCGGCTGGTGAAACACGACCTGAAAGTTGAAGGCTACGTGCGTTATTGCGACGATTTCTGCCTGTTTCACGAAGACAAGCGGTTTCTGCATGAGGCCCTGGGGCGCATCCGCACCTTCCTGGTGGAACGCCTCAGATTGAGGTTGAGCAAGGAGGATATTTTTCCGGTGGGCCGGGGCGTGGACTTCCTGGGATACCGGCATTTCCCCAAATATCTGCTTTTGCGCAAATCTACGGCCAAGCGGGTCAAGGCCCGAGTGCGGAAACTGCCGGATTTGCTGGCCTGGGGAAAGCTCTCCCTGGAGCAGTTCCGCTCTTCCCTGGCCTCTACCCTGGGGTGGCTCAAATGGGCCAACGCCCACAACTTTAGGAGGAGCTTGGGGATCGATGAACTCTGGAATTCCTGCCAGGCGGTTTAGCGATTTTGCCGAGGATGACCGGCCCCTGGCAGGCGACAAGGTCAAGATAGACAGCGTTCTTAACCATGAGATTCTGATCACCGGCTACCGGGTGAACGAGAGCAAATTTAAAAACAATTCTCCCCGGTACCTGACGGTGCAATTTATGAAGGATGATTCGCAACACGTGATCTTTACCGGTTCCACGGTGCTGATCAACCAACTGGAAAAGTACGGCAAGGGAATTCCCTTCCTGGCCACGGTCAGGAAGATTGAGCGGTATTACACGCTGAGTTAGGAGGGATGTGATCATGCGAGGATTTTCGAAACATATCAACAGTATAGCTGATTTGGCAAATGTCACTGTCCTCTACCCTAAAGAGACCGCCGATTACAAAAAGCGATTGGCAGATGGCCGATTCGTCTGGCAGGACGCCGGACTCGTGGGAAGCAAAGAAGTTGTGGTGGAAACGGACACCCTCAAGGTAATCGAAAATAAAACTGAGACCGGGGTGATCGAACGCCGCAAACTGACCCGGGTGGAAGACCCGACAGCGCAGTTCTTCAGGCTGGGGTTGAAGGCGGTGGCAGAGGAGGAGGTCAGCCCTGTGGACATGGGTGAGGTGGTGGAGAAGAAATAAGCATTGACTGACAACCATAAGGGAATCCTCGATAGCCTATGGGAACTCCACGGTCTCAAGGCTAGGGGATGGCAGAAGTATGGGGTGAAGGAATAGATATGAAATTTAAGGCCTCAATTCTTACAGAACTTAACAAACCTCTTGTAGTAGATGAACTTCTGATTCCTGCTTTGGATGTAGGGCAGGTTTTGGTTAAGGTTCATGCCAGTGGGATTTGTGGTGCCCAGATCGGGGAGATTTCTGGAGCCAAAGGACCGGACAAATGGCTTCCTCATCTGCTCGGACACGAGGGTGGAGCCGAGGTTCTGGAAATCGGTCCTGGGGTGACTCAGGTGAAACCCGGTGACTATGTGGTCATGCACTGGAGGAAGGGTCAAGGAATTGAGGCAAAACCGCCGAGATATCAATGGCCAAAATATATTGATGGTCCAACGGTCGGTGGTGGCTGGGTTACTACCTTCAATGAAATGGCCGTGGTCAGTGAAAATCGACTGACCAAGATTTCCCAAGATATTCCATTTGCTGTAGCTGCTCTCATGGGTTGTGCCGTCACCACAGCCCTTGGCTTGGTCAACAATGAGGCCAAGATCAAGATTGGGGAATCGGTGGCAGTGGCCGGCTGCGGGGGAGTAGGGCTCAACATTATCCAGGGAGCAGCCTTGGTAGGGGCTAACCCGATCATTGCGCTGGACATCTGCAATTTCAAGGAAGATCAATCGTTTGCTGCTGGGGCCACTAGATTCACTAACGAAATTGATGAGGTAGGTCCAGTGGATGTCTTCATCGACTGCACTGGTGATTGCAGGGTTATTTCGAGAGCCTATGATCTGGTCAAGCCCGGTGGCCGTTTAATTCTGGTCGGTCAGCCCCGCCATGGCAATGCTCTGAATCTTCCATATTTCCGCAACCAATACTGTGGCAAGACGGTTATGGACAGTCAAGGAGGGTTAACCAACCCAAATATTGACATCCCCCGTTACCTGGAATTATTCAAGGCCGGGAAACTGTCTCTGGACCAGTTTATCACCCATCGGTTCACACTGGAACAGGTAAATGAAGCTCTTGATATGGTCAGGTCGGGCAATGCCGGCCGGGTCATCCTGGAGATGGCATGAGCAAGACGGTACTGATAACCGGGGCCAATCGAGGTCTTGGCCTGAAACTGGCACAGTCATTTTCAGATTCCGGATATAACCTAATTCTCCATTGCCGCAAGGACGGGGTCTTTCTACGTCTCAGATTTCCGGCTGCTGATGTTATAATGGGTGATCTCCGCTCTCCTTTATTGCTGAAAAAACTCGCCGTAAGCAATGTTGATGTTTTGATTAACAATGCCGGGGTGAGGATTGCCGATAATATTGATAATATCGCCCCGGAACAGATCAGGGAAATGTTGGATGTCAACCTTACCGCTCCCATGATCCTGGCCAAACTGCTGTGGCCGACCCTGGTTTCAAGAAAAGGCATGATTGTCAACATCGGGTCGTTGGCTGGGCAGTCGGGAGGCCCGGGTGAGTCTGTCTACGCAGCGACCAAGGCCGGACTGGCGGCATTCTCCGAGACCCTTCAATATGACGCCACCATGGCCGGGGTCAGGGTGGTCAACATCAGCCTTGGGGCTATGCGCACTGATATGACCGCCGACCGCAGGGACCGAGTCAAGTTCATTGATCCTGCTGAGGTCGCTAAGTTCATTGTTTTGGTTTGTAACCAGAAACATAAGTCAATCAGGACTTCATCCTACGAGCTCAAGCGGGGTCTGTATTGAATATCGGTGGTAATATCATGGTGGTCGGGGATGTCATGCTGGACCAGTATATCCTCGGTGAGACCTCAAGGATATCCCCGGAGGCCCCGGTCCCGGTGGTGGATGTCGTGTCCCGTGAATACACCTTGGGCGGGGCCGGTAATGTGGCCTTGAACCTTGTCAGCCTTGGTTGCAAGGTTTGGCTGTTTGGTGTCAGGGGGTCAGACCGGCTTGGTGACCGTCTCGGTCGACTTCTGTCCGATAACGGGATTGTTGACCATCTGGAGATTGATCCAACCCTGCCCACTACTACCAAGACCCGTATCATTGCCAATGGCCAGCAGCTTCTCAGGTTTGACGAAGAGAAGAAATTTAATGGCTGGGATGGTAGTTATGATGTCCTGATTTCTGATGTAGTTATGGTCTTGGCCTCTGAAAATATTGGGGTGGTAGTGTTGTCAGATTATAACAAAGGGGTTTTGTCCTCCGAGCTATCTTTTAGATTAATCGGAACATGTAACGCCATGAAAATCCCAGTTCTGGTGGATCCGAAACGGAGTAAGTGGGACATTTACCGCAAGGCAAGTCTTATAAAACCAAATCTGTCAGAGTTGTCTCAATCTATTGGCATTCAACTTCATGGAATGCAAGATAAAGAAGTTGAATTAGCGGCCCGGTATCTGATGAACAGGCACGAAATTAAAAATGCTCTTGTGACTATGGGTGCTAGGGGGATGCTCCTGGTCCATGAGCAGGAGACGGAGGCTATTGGTTCTGATACCCGGGAGGTATTTGATGTCTCCGGGGCCGGTGATACTGTGGTGGCAGTTATGGCGGCTTGCCTTTGTTCTGGTCATAACCTGTTGGAGTCTGCTCACATGGCCAATATCGCCGCCGGAATTGTGGTAGGCAAGCGGGGAACCAAACCAGTGACCCTGGAGGAATTGGAGAACATCTATGGTTGATCGTTTCCTATCAGAGATCAAAGTCTATGACCTGCCAATTACCAAGGGCCGCCTTGGCAACGAAGGTGATGGTGGTTATGTAGTTTCCATGGATCATTTAGCCTTGGCCGACAATCTTTATAGTTTCGGTATCGGGGACGATGTTGAATTTGAGCTGGATTTTCTGAGACTATTCCCCAGGGCCAAGGCCCATTTGTTTGATCCGACAATTTCAAAACCTCCTGTTCATCACGAAAGATTTTGTTTTGAAAGAACTGGTCTTGGGGGTCATTTGCAAGATGGTGGTATTCCCTGGAATACTTATCCCGATTCAATTCTCAAGGCGGATGTTGAGTGGGCAGAATGGGAAGCGCTATTGGCGATTCCATTTAATAGATTGCGATTCAGTCAGGTAATCGTCGAGTTTCATGTTCTCCATTTGGAGCCTCGACCGGGCTTATCACCGTATTTCACCAGGCTATATCGATCATTGGCTGATAGACAAAATGAGCAATTGTTCAGACTATACGGTCATGCGATGGTCTGGATGAACGCCTGGTACAAATGCTTTCATATTCATGTTAATAATTCTCTTCCGTCAGTGGAAGTTGATGGTCATGTTTTCCCTCCACTATTGGAGATGAGTTTTCTTCGCAACGATCTGGCCGGTGCCGATATAAAACCTGCTATTGGACCATTTCCCGTTCCTGGCTTGGATTTTCCCAATAAGAAAGATCGCCCGGATATAATCAATTATTTTCCTCTAATCAAGGAGGGGTAATGCTTAACGAACGCTCGAAACAGGTAAGATGGGATACAATAACTTTGTCGGCGGCCAATGGCGGATATCACTATGGTGGCTGTTTCTCCTATGTGGAAATTCTAATTGCCCTGTTCGATCATGTGATGGGGCCAGATGATCGGTTCATACTTTCAAAAGGACACGCCTGCTGGCCGCTCTATGTGGTCCTTCGGGAACGGGGCCTAAATCCCAAACTCGGTGGTCACCCGGAGCGGGACCCGGCAAACGGCATCTGGGCCACAACCGGTTCCCTGGGCCATGGCCTGCCCACCGCCGTTGGCATGGCCTTGGCCAAGAAGATGAAAAAGGAGCCGGGCCGGATTTTCGTGGTCATGGGGGATGGCGAGTGTCAGGCCGGGACCCTCTGGGAATCAATGTTAATAGCTGCCAGGCTCAGACTGAACAATCTGGTGGTCATCGTGGACTGGAACGGCATCCAGGGATCGGATTTCTGCGACAAGGTGCTTGATTGTAGAGGGGTCCGGGAGCTCGGACTGGCTGCTATTACTGGCTGGGAAGGACGGCAGGTCGATGGTCATGATATAGAGGAATTGAAAGATGCGCTACTTCAGAAGTACCCTGGGCCTACCATGATCGTTGCCCTGACCGTCAAGGGCAAGGGAGTATCGTTCATGGAGAATGTGCCCAAGTGGCATGCCTGCTGGTTGAATCCCGAACAGTCGAAGCAGGCATTTGAGGAATTGGCATGAAATTATCTGACATTGTCTTTGTCCCGTCGGTCCAGCATACGGGGACCTGGTTTACCATCAATTTTCTGCGGAACTTCATTACCAGGAATCGGGAGCTTCAGTTTGTCTTGGAAAAGGAGTTGGGACCGGATGGGACCGATATCAGACATGAGCACAAATATGACAATCCCTTGATGGAACCAACCATCATTCATACCCATTTTCCCATCGTTCGAAATCTGAATATGGACGTCAACTGGCCCGAGGGAGAGTTCTTCCGGCGCTGGTATGCCAATTTGGGAACTTTGCGCTCACTCCCGCTCCAGACCATTCTTTTGTTCTGCAACTTCTTCAAGACGGTGATTCCAGTCCGGGACCCCATGGCGGCTATCCTGACCAGGGAGGCCCGGCATCCCCAACTTCGGCATTTCTACATTGTTGACGGGTTCGTGGCAATGGCCACTGAGTTTGCCAAGCACCCAAATGTCAAGTTCCTGCCGGTGGATGCTGCCATTACCGTGGAGCAGAAGGCGGCATTGTTGAGGGATACTCTGACTCATATTGGGATTGATCCAAACAATCATTTGCCTTTGCTTCATTCTCTGGCTCATAAATGGGAACCTCAAAATCAAACCCCTGGGAATCGTTTCAAGTGGATGTACGAAAATAAAGACCTCGATGGTCTTAGACTTGTCCTGGGAGCAAAGTGGGCCGAGGTGGAATATTTGAGGAACATGTCATCTGTTATCCTGCCATTTATGGCCAGCCTGGGTTATACCAGGCAGCAGTTGATATATTGATATGTCCAAGCTCAATTTCCACATCCTACGCAGCGGCTATACCGACTACAGTAACCCCTGCCACAACCCTGCCGGCCCAGGGGGAGGGCAGTTCTGTGGCGGAGGATGAGAGAGTAGAAGTTCAGAATGGAAACCAATTTCTTCTGTTTCAGAGACTGCTCAGGCAACCGAGCAAATGAAAAGTATGATTAGTAATTTTGGCGGTATTTTTCATAGTGATAAATTGACTGCTGATCAATCTAAAAAGATTGTGGAATATACCAATTTAGTTGGATCTGAGACTTCCAGACTCATCGGCGAATATCCCGTAATAAGAAATCTATTGAAAGGTGATGAAGTTGGGGGAATAGCGAACCGAGGCGTGTTTCGTTATTTACATTTGAATGATAAAGAAATGGGAGCTCTTTGGGATAACGATAAAATCCCAATGGGAACAAGAGCGTGTTTTAGAAAAGAATACGATGCTATCTATTTTAAAATAGCTAATGCAGGTATAGGCAAAACTGGTCAAGACTCACTTACTATTGGTAAGTTCAATGCTTCTCCAGACGCTAGGGGGACTTTTCGTCATGAACTTGGTCACGGGTTATATTCGGCAAGAGTCGGACTTGAGAAGGAATCTGGAGGAGTTCATAATTGGGTTCGTATTTGGAGAACCGTGGGTGAGCAAGGATTTGCTAAGAAGGTCAGCGGATACTCAAAAACGAACTCAGAAGAGGCATTCTGTGAATCATTTTCTGCATATACTAACAAGGGCTATGGCAAGGTTGGTACAAAACGTCTACCTGCCGAAGTGGAAACCTATTTTCGCGGGATTTTAGGAAGAGGATAATGCTGATAGAACCCACCTGCTATACCAGAAAGTGTAAACATTATCTGGGTGTCAAATGGTTTGGCGAAGAGGAGTCCACTGAGGACAACTATTGCTCAGCTTTCCCCGACGGCATCCCGCAGGAAATCGCCTATGGGAAGAACAAACATCTAGTCAAGTGCTGTGGCCAGGGCAATGGCATTGTCTATGAGAGATATTGAGGAGCTAACCATGCGCATTCAGTTCGGAAAAACTATCGTCAAACTGGCCGCCAAAGATGAAAGAATTGTTCTTATAACTGGAGATGTAGTCCAAGAAATGGATGAATTTCGTGAAAAATGGCCTGAGCGCTGGTGGAACCTTGGCATTGCTGAGCAGAGCATAATCGGGGTGGCTGCTGGCTTGGCCATTGGTGGCATGAGGCCGGTGGTCTATTCACTGACCCCTTTCGTTCTGGAGCGGCCGTTCGAAGCTGTGAAAATAGATATTGACGAACAGAACCTCCCGGTGATGCTCATTGGGTATGACTCATATTACACCCACGGGCCGACCCACAGACCTTTGGACTTTGAGGCTACTGCTCGGTTATTCAAAAACATTGCTTGGTTTTCCCCAAGAAGCGAGAAAGAAGCAGGGAAGGATATTGTTTCTGCTTATCTAAGAGGAGGTCCATCGTTGATTCATTTACAGGCGGTAGGTATGCCCCCAGGATGGGATTAAAAGTTTATGGGCGATCTATCTCATGGGGGTTCCTACTACGATCTGCCTCAAGAAAGAAGGGTTGCCCTTTATATGAACCGGCTTGAATACACAAAGGCATTGAATTACCTACTTCAGAATCCTCCAAATGGGATTGAGGCTCTGGCAAACCAGATGGACGATTCCGGCGATCATCCGGAGTCATTTGTCGATTATGAGTGCGCCTTTGCTGCCCATGCCTTGAGGGCCTGCAAGCCGACCAGGGTCCTGGATGTTGGTTCATACCGGCATTTTGTCTTGGGCCTGACTTCGTGCTATGACATCGCCTCGGTTGATGTTCGTCATCGGGAGGCCATGGGGCCGGGGGAGACGAGTTTGGTCTGTGATGCCGGCAAGTTGTTGCTAGCCACCGATGGATTCGATGCTGTGGTCAGTCTCTGTTCGCTGGAACATTTCGGCTTGGGTCGTTATGGTGATTCTTTGGATATGAAGGCCGATGCAAAAGCATTTGCTGAGTGGGTCCGGGTTCTGAAGCCTGGAGGGAATTTAGTATTCAGCACCACTATCAGCAAGAGACCATGTATATGTTTTAATGCTCATCGTATTTACAGCTATGAGATGATCAGGGAGTTTTGTTCTGGCCTGGAATTAGTCGACCAACAGGTCTACAGTAAAGAGAAAGACTTGGTAAAAATCGGTCAGGAGGTTGGGCAATTGGGCTGGTGGGATGTATATCTTGGGCGCTGGAGGAAACCCTAACCATGGGTAAAATAAGCTGTGTATGTGGTTGTGAGAATTTTGAGACAGTAGATCGGCAAGTCTATCAGGTAAGCCGGGAAGGGGTCACTTCCAAGGTCGAGAATGAATCTACTGCCCTGGGCAGATGTACTGATTGTGGCATTATCCGTCAGTTGGAGATGCCATTTATTGACGAGCAGGAATACCTCAAGTATTACCAGACCCAATATGCCCCCGTTGGAGCAGGCTACAAGGCAAAGGACTATACCCACGACCTGAAGTTGGCTGGCCTTCGCTGTAATGATTATGGAGTTAAGGCAGGGCTGAAAATCCTCGATGTTGGTTCCGGCTCCGGGGCCTTCGTTGATGAGGCCCGGAGACTCGGGGCAGAAGCCTATGGCTGCGAGATTGGCAAGTATCACTATGCTGGCAAGGCCGACGAGGAATTTGTCTACCGGGCCAGATTTGAGGACATCAATTTTCCCACTGATTATTTTGATATGGTAGTCTGCCATGATGTCTTGGAACATGTTCTTAATCCTGTCAAATTTATTTCTGAACTACTCCGGGTGACCAAACAGCAGGGTATCTGCTTTTTGGATTTTCCCAGATATTTTGACAAGGCTGGGCAACACCATTGGAAGCGGTTTGAACACATCTGGTTCTTTTCCCAGGAGCAGCTTCACGAATTGCTTGCGAATGCTGGCTTCAAGGTTGAGTCGATAGAGCGACCCATAGAATCAAAACTTTTGTTTAAACTGGTCAAACTTCCCAGGTGTCGTCCTTCTGTTTTGGTACCACCCGGTATGGGTGATTCTTATTGGACGATTGTCAAGATGAGGGCTTTTCTTAAGCGGGAGGGCTTGGGACTTCCTGATCTTGCCGTAGTTTGTCCTAGGGAAAAGAAATATGATGGACACAGGAGGTCTTTTCCATTCTTGGAAATGTTCCCATTTGTTCATTCTTCCGGTATCAATATAGATGGCTCAGACCCGACCTTGCAGCCCATCTGGAAAGAGGCGTATATGCGCCCTGGACGAACCATCTTCCAAAATGTAGGCGGGTTTGATTATTTTATTGCCTACAATGGTCATCTTCGGGTTGGAGAGTCTTTGGAGCAGGTTGATCCTGATTTGAAATGCGAGTGGATTCCGCCGATGTTTGTATCGTTGGAGCAAGAGCGGTTCCGGCAGAATATGTTGACGAAGTATGGCAATTATATGATCTTCTATTTTGCCTTCCAGGGTACCTACAAATATTGGGTTCAGGAATTCAAAATCAATGAACTGGTCAACTCTGTAAATAACATTGCCAAGAAAACCGGGCTGACTCCAGTGGTTGCCGGAGAGCGCTGGGATCGGGACAACACTACAGTCCAGAGAGTGATCAAGGCCATACCTGGGGCTGTTGATATGACCGGGAGGACAAGCCTTGAACAGCTCTTTGGTATGATTCGTGGGGCCAAGGCCGTATTTGGGTTCCCTTCCGGGCTGACTATTATGTCGACGGTTCTTGGCCAGAAAACACTAATATTGTGGAATGACTTCTATATGAGGAAATTCCAGAAATTTGCCTGTCCACCGGAGACTTGGAATAATACTTATTTTGCAGAGAACACCTTGAACTTATCAAGTGATTATCTGGCAGCTTGGGCTATCGAGAAGATCGCTGGAGTTAAAAACAACATTACCCGGCCGGTCCTTCCTCCACAGGAAACCATGATAGATGTAAAAACATCTTCTACCGGGAAGCTGTTTTTGCCCAAGGCCAGACTTCGTTGTAATAGGCTGGCTAAGGTACCTATTTCTCAACCTAAGCAGGGCCAGGAATTCACGGTTGTTTGTGTGCTTAAGACCGGTGGGGACTTTGATGCTCAATATGTAATCAATCTGAAACGAATGTTGGAGCGTAATTTGACGGTCCCTTTTAGATTTATCTGCCTGACCGACCTGGATAGAATAACAGGTTGTGAGATATTTAAGCTCAGGGATGACCTGGCTGGTTGGTGGTCAAAGATTGAGATATTCAGACCTGGTTTGCTCGGCAATGGTCTAAAGATCTATTTTGATTTGGACACTGTCATTATTGACAATGTTGACGAACTTGCCTTTCTTGGTGGTGACCTTTATGGCTTGCGCCCATGGAATCAAAAGAACCGTGCCGCTGGGGAGATGGCAGCAGGCTTAATAGCTTGGAGAGGGAATACTTGTGATTTTATCTATGAGAAATTTAATAAAGCAATGCTCCCGGCTTATAGAAGTCCACAAGATTATATCTCAAAAACCTTGAATGCAGCCGGAAAATCCTGGGTCCCGATTCAGGATGTTTTTCAGTCCATCAAATCATTCAAGCGGGAGTGTCGTCACGGTACTCCTCCGGGCACCAGAATTGTTTGTTTTCACGGACGACCTAGGGTGCATGAATGTGAAACCGGTTGGGTCAAAAGGGCTTGGCTCTAATGGTCATCCTTGTCACTGGCCGGCCCGGCGCCGGAAAGACCTATTATGCGAGAGGTCTTGCAAGGGAATATTCCCTTGCTGGAATTGCTGCGGTAGTTGTCGACGGTGATGAGGTTCGCCTTGAGACCGATAACTGGGATTTCACTGATGCCGGCCGCCAAAAACATTTAGAAAAAATGGCCAAGATAGCAGCTCAATATGAAAACCATGGGATTGTTGCGATTGTATCAGCAGTATCGCCAAAGAGAAAATGGAGAGACATGATGCATTCCATTTGGAAATCAAGTAGAATGATTTATATCCCAGGTGGGACACTTTGGAGTGGTACTGAATACGAGGTTCCTAAAGATGACGAATATTGAGAAACTTCCGGATCCAATTCTTATTACTGGTTGTGCTCGGAGTGGGACGAGTATGATTGCTGGAAGTATTGCTCTTTGTGGGGCCTTTGGAGGTGTCACTGTTGGCCCAAATCGTCATAACAAAAAGGGTATGTTTGAGAATTACAGAATAAGGGAAGCCATTACCAAGCCGTATCTACGTAGCCTGGGAATGGATGAGCTTGGTCAATACCCATTGCCAGACATATCTGCCCTGCTCATCCCGAATGACTGGAGGACCAGAGTCGAACAGGTATTTATGGACGAGGGATATAAGTCCGGGCCGCTCTTTTACAAGGGTGCGAAATCTTGTCTTTTTTGGCCTGTTTGGGTTCATGCCTTTCCTAACGCTAAATGGATTATCGTTCGTCGCCGCTCCGGAGACATCGTCAATAGCTGTTTAAATACTGGATTCATGCGAGCATTTAGAGACAGAAAAATCCAGCGAGCAGTAGGTGCCGCTACCGAACGTGACGGGTGGCTCTGGTGGATCAGGGAACACGAAAAGCGATTTGTGGAGATGATCCAGGAAGGGCTCAATGTCAAGGTGGTCTGGCCAGAACGGATGGTGGACGGAGACTACCAACAGCTCTACGAAACTATCGAATGGCTTGGGTTGAAATGGAATAGTGAGATTTTGAGTTTTATAGACCCAAAACTTTGGAAAAGCCGCCAGAAAAATCGTTCTTAGGTGTTTCATCGGAAACCTTTTATTATAGGTTTATGGGAGCAAAACAATGGCCAATCGGGTTATAGCAGACGAGCTGAAAGAGATTATTGATACGACAAGGGCGGATGGTGTGCTCGACACTTTCATTACTGCCGCAAATCAGATGGTCACGGAGCATCTGGGTTCGTCTGGGTTGTCCGATGACCAGCTTAAGGAGATTGAGCGGTGGCTGGCCGCCCACCTTCTGGCCTCGACCCTGGAACTCCAGGTCAAGAGTGAAGGCGCTAAGGATGCCAATATCAGCTATCAGGGCCAAACTGGTAAGGGTTTGGATTTCACTAGCTATGGCCAGATGGTGAAGATGTTGGACACTACCGGTACCCTGGCTCAGGTGGTCGGGATGAAAAAGGCTTCGATTTATGCAGTTGCATCGTTTGAATAGGGGATAGCGATGGTCTTCCCAGAAAGAAATCTAAATCAGACGGCGGTTTATTGGGGTAATCCAACTCCAGACGGGTACGGAGGATATACTTTTGATGAGGCCGTCGAGATAGATTGCCGTTGGGTAGACACCATCGAGGTGATCACGGATGCCAAGGGGGAGAATGTGGTTTCCAGGGCCAATGTCCAGGTTGCCCAGGACGTCGATGTCGATGGGATGTTGTTCCTGGGAACCTTGGATGATTTGGACTCATCACAGGAGGAAAACCCGGAGACAATCCCGACGGCTTATCGGATAAAAAAGTTTGATAAAACCCCGACCATAAGGGGCAATGCATTCCATCGGGCGGCGTATTTATGAGCTATCTTCGTGGGCTGAACAGAGTTGTAGCTAATCTAAACTACGCCATCAAGGAAATTGAGGGACGATCATTGAAGGGCCTGCTCTTAGCTGTAGCCCATGTCCGCAAGGAGATGGATAATGTCATACCTATGATTCCGGTTGATACCGGGGATCTCCGGGCGAGCTGGTTTGCCATTCCGGTTAATCTTCCGGCAGGTCCTGCGGTCATCTGCGGATTCAGTGCCAATTACGCCGTATTTGTCCATGAAATGATAGGGGCAGCCTTCCAGCGGCCCGGTGCTGGCCCAAAGTTCTTTCAATCAGCTCTGCGCCGTAACCAGGATAAGATTCTCCAAATCATCTGGGAGAATGCAAAGGTGGCGAGATGAACTTTTACATCTACTTCCTCAGGCGGCCAGACAAAGACGACCCATTAGGTACAGGCAATGAAGGAAAACCATGGACTGATGCCAGACGAATGGCTCAGGAAATGAGGAGAATAAACAGTGCAACCTCCATCAAGTGACATTAAGGATATTCTTGAAGACGCTGGTCTTGGCCTCACATTTGGTACTAATCTGTTTGTGGGCTTCGAGCCGGACTCACCGGCAAATTGTACGACTATTTATGATACTCCAGGTTTCAAGCCCGAATCGGAATTAGAAAAGGGCAACGACATCTACAAGCCTTCGATTCAGATCAAGGTTAGGAATAATAGTTATGTCGATGCTGGTACCCTTATCAATCAGATAAAGGATGAGCTGCATAACATCACCGGCCAGACGGTAAACGGCAGCCTTTATATCCATATCCAATGTTCCCAGGAGCCATTCTCTCTCGGTAAGGATGTGAATGGCAAGTCCCAATGGGTCTGCAATTTCGACCTGATGAGGACATAATATTAATCTTAGGTTCAGGAGCAGAACCTTATTATATTAAATAGGAAGGAGGGCAGATAATGGCTGATATTGTGGGTGTCGGTACTGAGTTTCGCCGCTGGAGCGGGTCGGCATGGGTGAAGATTGCCCAGATCATGAAGATTGCCGGGCCGGATTCCAAGCGGGATACGATTGACACAACTGACCTGGACACCACGGGCGGCTATCGGACTTTTATTGGTGGTCTGCGGGACGCTGGCAGTGTCAAGTTGACCGTGAAATTTGAGCGGGACACCTTCGAGATTATGAGGGACGACTTTGAGTCCGATGATCTTCAGAATTACGAGATCGTCCTGCCGGACTCTGAGAATACCTCATTTCATTTTCAGGGTCTCGTTACTGAACATCCCCTAACCATCGATGAGAAACTGGTCATGGCCGATGTCACGATCAAGATCAGTGGCCCGATCACTATCAACTCCGGCAGCGGTTCGTAGTCAAACTGGCCCTAATCACGGGCTATAACCTCATGGAGGCTTAATCATGGCACTTCTTTCTAAAGAACAGTTATTGGCAAAGGAAGAACTCAAGATCGAAAAAGTTTCCTTGGGCAAGGATCATGTTTTTGTCCGCCAGATGAACGCTCACGAACATTCCAAATATTCCCAGCTCCTAACCAAGCAGGTCCCGGTCCTGGAAGATGGGAAACCTACCGGCGAGACCACCGTTGAATCCACTATGGATGACTGGCCCTCCAAGCTGGCAACCTGCACCCTGTGTGACGAGAAGGGCAACCTGCTGTTGGAGCCGGGTGACTGGGAAACGATTGCCAAGAACATGACCGCTGCCAAGCTCGACAAGATCGCCACTGTGGCCATGAGACTGAACCGGATTAAGGATCAGGAGGCGAAAGTAAAAAACTGAGGGGCCGCCCCGGGCGGCTCTTCGAATATAGGTTGGCTCAGGCGTGCGGATATTCGCACCCGGATTTTATCCTCCCATACATGACCCTGGAGCAAATGTCCGATGTCATGGCCTACGACAAAATCGAACCAATCGGGGAAATCAGAGCTGATTATCGGATGGCCCAGGTCTGCCTCCTGCTCCACAATCTCATCCAAATGCAGCGAGGAGATGGTAAGTGGACCAGGGCCACACTTCAGGACTTTATGCTGTTTGGCCCGAAGACCAGTAAGAAGCTCCCGGACAAACCTCAGTCGGTGGATGAGATGAAGGCGATCATGATGGCGTTGGCTAGACCAAAGGAAAAGAAATAGATGGATTTGGGACCATTACAGGCAACGCTCGGAGTAGACGCATCAGGCTTGCGCACTGCCGAGCAGCAGATGCGTTCGTTTGGAACAAATGCCGAATCCACTTTAGGTAATGTCAGTGGTGTTGCCAAAGCAACTGCTTCTCATTTGGCTGCGATGGTCGGTGTGACTTTATCAGTAGCAGGAGCATTTACAGTATTATATAAGTCTGTAAGTGGTGGCGTTAATGCAATGGAAGATTTTCGCCTTAAAACCATTATGATCGGCAGTGGATTGACAAACTTAGCCAAAGAAGGTCAGGGTTCTTTTGAAAAAATGTTTAAGCAAAATACGGCTTACGCAAAGGCCATGTATGAAGAAATCAGAAAGGAAGATGCAAAGCGGTTTGCCTCTGCTGAAGATTTAATGACTGGGTATAATGCCCTTGTTCAGAAAGGATATTCCGTCAGGCTTGACGAGGTTGATTCATTGGGCGTTTTAGTTGACAAAATTAAGTTGGCTACCGCTGGTCAGAGTACTACCTTACAGATCAATCAAGAGATTCGTGGTCTTATGGACGGCCAGAAGCGGGCTGGTTCCCTTATTGCCTTTGAACTTGCTGATAGGATCGGACCTGCTTGGAAGGAGATAGTAGAAAAACATAGGCAAGCCGGGACCCTGCTCAAGTTTTTGGCAGATCAATGGCCTGGGATTGCCGCCGCCGCCAAAGAGATAGAGAATACTCTCGAAGCCCAGACTACCACGCTCTCAGGTAACTTGAAATATATTGGTCGAGAGGGGATGCAGGGAATATATTTCGAGATAGTCAAAGTCTTGCAAGATATGAATACCTATTTAAGAGAAAATGGGGATATTATTGCAAATTACATTCAACGTGGTTGGGCAGGAGTTAAAGACCTTGTAGATGGTATTCTTGCTGTTTTACGGGACATAAACAAGATTGTTAGCACTATCGCAGAATGGACCATAAAGATTGTAGTTCAACCAATTGGCGACGCAGCAAAATGGCTTGTTGCTGGAGCCGGTAGTCAAGGTGATTTTGGTTTCGGCGCCTTGACACAAGAAGCCCCGAAGCCAAGGAAACTCTCAACTCCGGCACAAACTGAACAACTTAAACGGGCTGGAGTATCAGGATTTTTTCCTGGCCCGGGTGGAGAAGCAATACCGATATATGGAGAAGCTAAAGAGGCAGTTACACAAACTATTTCTAAACCACATCCCCCAGGTGTAGAAAAAGGCGGCGGCGGCAAGGGCGCCGAGGCCGAGATCAACCGCCTCAATTCCCTGTTTGATACTTTGACCAAGGACATTGCCCGGTTGTCCGAAGGTAAACTGGCTGAGATCGAGGCCAATTACGTTAAGACGGTAGAGCAAATCTACAAGAAGACTTCAGACCGTGCCCATACCGAGGCCGAAGTGGAAATCCTGGCCAAGCAGCGAGCCACACGCCAGATGGAAAAACTTCAGGATGAGTTTGATCTGAAAATGGCCAAGGGCTCCGGTGATTCCTTCACTGAACTCAAGAAACAATACGACAAGGATGTTGAGGACTACAACGGTCTGGCCGGGGCTAAAGAAAAGATCGACGCTTATTACAATCGTCAAAGAATTATGAAGCAAGTAGAGCAAGCCACTGAGATTTTGAATTTGGATAAACAGCACATAGATACTCTTGCCAGTCTTACCCCAATTCTGGGCGATCAGATCAGATTCAAACAACGGTCTTTAGATATTGAGAATGATCTGGCCCAACTCGCCATTACAAAACTGGTGGCAGAGAAACCGTACCTTTCTTACCTTGAAGATGAATTGCGAGCTCGTCAGGCACTGACCCATGAAGCAAAGAAGTATGCATTAGAACGTGAAAATTGGATGCGGTTGGGTGTTGAAGGCGGTTTAAAGAAAGGAGCACTTGATCGAAGCCAGGCATCAGAGACCAGACTGGCTACTTGGACTATAGAGTCCATGAATGCTGCTGAAACCTACATCGGGGAAACCGGTGGCCAGGCCTTTGTAGACACCATTCATGGAGCAAAGGCCGATTTCACGAAAATGTTCACTGATTTAGGAGATTCATTTATCAAACAACTATGGAAGATGGGCACAACTAAGTTGTTTGATACTGTTTGGGGAGCATTTCTTGACAAAGGTCCAGGTAAGCTCGGAACTGATCAGAATCCCCTGGTTGTGAGAATCCATGGGTCTGTTCCTTTTGGGACTGGGAAGGGAGCGGGAGAACCAGACTTTGTGAAGAGGGCTGAAAAGACAGGATTCACTCTTCCTGGAGCAGGTCTGAAAAATGAAAAGTATGGGGCTTGGGGAGATGATATAAAGGGGTTGACAACGTATGATAAAATGATGGGCAAAATGTACAAAGGTCAGTTAAAGGACATGGGAGGGATACAAAAATTACAAGAACGGTTCATTAAAGATGATATTCGAGACTTGAATACTTATGGGCAGATGCAGCAAGAGATCATTGATCAAAATCAAGAGATGTTTAATTCTGAGTATTTGAATCAGTACCAGTCGGACTTTAGTTCTATGACCACTGGAATTACCAGTATTTGGGGGACCGCCCAGGGCCTTATGACGGCAATGGGGGTACAGGGGGAAGCGGCCCGATATGGGGCCATGGTCACTTATGGGATGCAAGGCATCTCTCTAATAACCGAATTAGCTAAAGGCAAAATACTGGTAGATGCCGCTAACGCGGCGGCAGCCGGATACAGTTCGGTTATGGAAGCTCTTCCATGGCCGATCAATATTCCTATTGCAGTTGCCTGGGGGGCTCTTGCGTTTGCGGGAACTATGGCTGCCGGAACAATAAAAAGTTCTGCCGGTGGTGATTATCAGGTGGCTCAAACTGGGATCAGGAGGGTGCATGAGCAGGAAACGATTCTCCCGGCCTGGGCCGCTCAGGGCTGGAGAGATATTGTGAACCGGGAGACATCCGGTAAAGGCAACGGCAATACCCCAATCTATATAACAGTCAATAGCTCGATTCATCCGAAACAGGAAATGAAGCAATCTGATTATGATAGACATGCCAAAATGATAACAAAATCGCTAAACCGGGAACTTGGGCGGCACGGAAAAGCAATATTGGGGAAATCTCATGGCTAGCGGCAAGATTGTCTATCCCAGTGGCGATCCATCGCCGTCAACATATGTGTTTGCCAAAAATTGCGACTATGGTCACGAAGAGGGGTATGTAGAAACTGATAATAATAAACGTACTATTGACGGAACTCTTAAAAGTTACGCAGGTGCAGTCAAAAAAGTATTTAATCTGTCATTTTCTTATGTTGGCAAAGCACAAAGAGATACCTTCTGGGATTTGTGGACGTTCCAATGTGAGATCGATTTATATTTAGATGGCACAAATCTGGATGCCATTGTCAAAATGATGGGGCCGCCCACCTCGAACTCCGAGCCGGCCTTTGTTAATGGTGATTATACATATTCATTCGATGTTGTTTTTGAAGAGGTTTAAATGCTCACCTCGCCATCGGCAGAATGGACTACTTATGAGGGTTTGTCAATCGGGGCAACACCGTCAATTCGTATCTCTATTCTGTCCTATCACTGGCCCAACGGGGTCAATGATAATGGCTCATTTATACATACCTATTTTTTGATCCCGGACCGCATAGAATCATTTGACACCGTGGAGGGAGATGGCCAGCCATTTACCGGAGGGATCTGGGAATCAGAGACAATCCAGTCAAATATTCAAGTAGCATCGTCGCCGGCGGTATTAACCTGGGATTGGAACTGTCCTGGATTTACCATGACATTATATTTCCGGGGTGCCGCTACGGCAGCCGAATTGGTCACAGCCTCCTATACGGCCGTCAGCCAAGGTGGGTCAATAAACATCACACCCTATTATCAATTCAAGCTCACACTGGAAGCGTACCGGGCTTGGGCCTATGACTCGGCGCCAAATAGTTTTACCGCTTATGCAACCGACAGCCCAGGTGATACAACAAATCCTCTCCAAGGTTATGCCTGCGACGTGAATCACAGCAAGGATCGGGATACTTACATTGAAGATGTTGAACTATTGGGCGAATTTACTTTAGCGGAGGATATAGAGGAGGCCGGGTCTATCACGCTTGAGGTCCCTAAATCGTTTGATGAACTAGTAGCGGGTAGCTATGATGGTCTGCTGCTCAACAATCGGCAAATGGACGGCATCACGCCAGCACCGCTATATTCCCCCAGCAAATCGTCATTTTTCCTAACAGGTCAAGAATGGTATGGCAAAATGATAAAGGTTGCTCTGGGTTGGTATAAAGGCGGTGCCTCTCCATGGTTTGACCGAGACTGGACTGATTTTCTTACACTGTACCAGGGAGTGATTAGCAAATGGGGACCGGCTGGGATTGGGGTTGATGATGACGGTGCCGTGGGGGATGTTACGGTAGAGGTTTATGCTGAAGATTTTATTACAAAAAAGCTGAATCAACGGATTTGTTTGCCAAATGCTGATGGTTCCCCAAATCCCTATATCGCTGGGGAATTTCTGTTGAAAGCTGAACGCGTTGTTGGGTGGTCACCGGCTTCGGTAATGAAATCTGCCTACTTTGAAAATAATAACTATAACGAATTAGACCAGTTAGTAGTAGGCAATGGGGGCACCTTTGAAATTGTTACCCCTGGCATAACTGGTAACCATGCGTTTAGAACAGTCGCAGATGCCACAGATACGGCTCAGTATGCCTATGGTGCTATTGCAGCATCGTCTAGTTCTGAAATATTTATCACTGGTTCCATTCGTTTTTCTGTGGTTCCAGCGACTTATATTGATAAAAATACAAAGTTTTTAAAAATAGTCAACAGCAGTGGCAGTTCGCAATTATATTTGGCAATTAATAGTGATGGTACTATTTATTGCAGCTTGGGCGGTAATACTGAATTTAACATCGCCGGATATACCGAAGTTCCATTGTCGTTTGGCGTATGGTTTAAAGCGGCAACCAATGGATTTGTGAAGATTTTTATCAACGGTGATGAGGTTTTGAGTTATGCTGGTGACTTGGCAGCATATAGCATCGACAAAGTGCGGTTAGGAGTCGATGTTACGACTTCAGAAACATGGACCATAGATTTTGACGATATCGAAATCAGGTCGAAATATTATGACCAGACTTTTCAGGTGGCGGGCTGGCCTTTCGATAACATTGGGCCGGTCTATGTGGATAACGTGGCCCAACCGGACAGCAAGGTGGTTGGAAGTTACACTCAAACCCTGACAAAATATCCGCAGTACGGCATGGTGCAATTCAATTCCCCTGATCTCTCACCTTCCCCAGGGTATGACCCTGATTTTAATTTGAGTGGCGAAGTGCTCATCCGGGCCATTGAGCATGTCGTTGGTAGGCACCCCCTGGCAGTTATTGAGGATTTGATTGACCTGGCCGGATTGAGTAGTTATGTCCACGCCACAGCCCTGGCTGCCGCCTATGCCGCAGTTCCTAATGATATTTGCCACTGTCATTTTGAGGGCGGTAAAAGGGAAAACCGCTTCGGCCTCAATGACATCGCCAACCTGGGCATTCCCATCATGGATTGCCTGATCGAAATTTGCTCACGCTACCTCTACTGGATTTTTGTTGACGCCGGCCAGATTAAAATTGTGCCCTATACTGGCACGCCGCCATCTGGTTCTGTAAAAACACTAACCTCAGCCGATCTTTATGAAGCCCAGCAAACCCTAGACCTGGAATCAATTAGCGATTTTGTCACCGCTATTTATGGTTGGAATAGTCGTAACCCATCTCTGTTTTACGTGGCTGGAACCCAGGAGACTGGTGGAGAGGGCCAAGGACTTGACTTTACTTGGGATAGTCCGGTGTGCTGTGAAGACCGGGCCATAGTCAAATCTAAGGCTGATCTGCTTTTAAAATTTCTGAGTGTTCATGAACGTCTTGAACCAGTCCGAATGAATTTAGCGGGGGCTCGCCTGGAATTACTGGACCCGGTGAGCGTCAATATTCCTACTCTGCATGATACAATTACGAATTATTGGGTAACAAGGAAGGAGATCAGTTTGAATCCGGACGATTACACCGTATCCCTGCAACTTATGCGATATCAAGGGGAAACCTAATGGCCCTAAGTGATTTACCTAATGCCAAATGGGATTTAGCTGGCGATCAGCCTATCTGCAAAGAAGATTTTCAATTTATCGAATCCGCCATTTTGGAGACTGGCGGTGGTGGCGTCGGCAGTGATCTGCCTATCATCCGGGTTGACGCCGGGACGGTTAAGATTGCTGCCAGCGCCGATAGTCCAGCCAGTACTTTCTTTAATGGCTTCCCCAATGTCTTGAATTTTGGAGAAAACCTGGACTTCAATCTGACTGACAAAAAACAGAGATCAGTCACTGCGGACGTTACCTGCGCCATGGCCATTGCCGACAATCTGTTTGGTAATGAAATCAGTTCTCAACTCTATGCACTATTTGCTATTGCAGATGATATCGATACTGATTTTGTTCTAAAGGCGATGCCTTTTGTCACGGTTAAGGAAGATGCTGGCCAAGTAATTAAATGTGGAACTCATACTACCCCGGCTACTGGCGTCGATTATGGTTTTACTAAAGATGAATTTATATATGGAAAGATTTATGTTCTATCGGGATCCTCAAGAGGAGAGGCAAGAACTATTACCGCAAATTCCGATGATGGCGCCGGCGCAACTACTATAACATATAGCGGGGCTGATATGGGCCTGTCTGCTGGGGATTCTCTGATTATTTTACCTTACGGGGGCAATAGTAGTAGCATATCTGGTGCAAATTTTGTTTATCTGGGATGTTTTTACAATGGGGCTGGCGGGGATATTTATGATAGCCAGGCAAACCGCAAATCAGCGATTTTTATGAATGCCGGAACGTACCACTGGATCGTACTGGCATCTGTTTTGACTGTACAACTGGTTATGCGGGGTGCAGGTGGCGGTGGTGGTGGCGCCGATGGAGCGACCGGGGCCAACGGCGACCTTGGCATCTGTGCCATACCCATTGTCCCTGGAGAGATTGTCAAAGTAGTTGTGGGTTCTGGTGGCGCAGGCGGGGTGACTGGTGGCCCAGGGATAGTTGGACAGGACACCACGTTCACTTGCGCGGATGGTACGACTACGGTTCACGGGGGCGCTCCTGGTCTTGCTAATGGTTCTCCCGGAGTCGGGTTAGGGTACGTCCATAGTGACGGCTCAGGCGACGGGGGCGCTGGCAGTTCTGCTGGCGGGTCTGCTGGCCATGATGGTTGTGTAAATATGGCTTGGTGAGGACTGATCGATGAAAAAGTTTGTCGCAGTTTTGCTGCTCTTGGTATCTCTGAGTCCTGCAATGGCAGGAAGTTACACTCCCAATAATTGGCTCTACCTGCCCAGTTACGGGGCCTATGGACCCAGCGATTACACGAAGTTCAACAATGCAGCCACTGCACTTGATGCGGCTTTTCAAAGTCTTTATGTTCAAGTCCCTGCGCTGGCGGCGTTGTTGAATAACTGGGCCATTGAAGATCAGATTGTTACTATGATTCCATTGGCCGCAGCCCCCACTTATTCCGATGGCGATACTTTTACTTTGACTGGAGATTATACCAGCCGCTTCCCGACTGGGGCTGTAGTTCAAATTCATCTGGAAGTCCCCCAAAGTGGTATTGCACCGCGGCTGGTAATCCTGGAACTTGGAAAGCTACAGCGAATTTGCCATAAGGTTTTACTACGTATGGAGTAGATAAGTATGGGAACCGATACTACTGCTCGACAAAACACTATCATCTGGTCTGCTACTGGTACATTAATCCTCGTTCTCCTGGGAATCATCGGTTGGCTGGTCATTGAAAAGGATAGGGCAGTTCTTAACTCTATCTCGGACCTAAAGGTTGAGATTCATAAGGCTATTGATGAGGGGTCTCAGAGAGATACGAAAATTCTTGAAGCCATAACGAAACTCTGCGACAGGGTGGGTGGCGTGGAGAGCAGGGTTAGCAACCTGGAAATATTCATCCAAATGCCATTTAATCAACGGCATGAGTTGTTTAATAGTAGCAAGAAGCGATATAATTCGTCTCCTTAAAGGTTTAGGGTTAACAAATGAATCATTTCGTTTTCACCTGTTTGGGAGGCTCAAACCGCTGTGTTAGGAGGGATACTATGGTTACGGGAAATGATCTATTGAGCGAAGCTGCAAAACATCTGGGCGATGAATACGAATATGGGGCCGATGTTCCGCTGATACAAGGTGATGACTATCATGGAGAGACCGACTGTGCTGAGTTTGCAACTGAGGTGGTTCAGGAAGTCACTGGAAAAATTTATGGTGCCCTGGCTCCGAACTCAGACAACCCCGATCCCTGGACTGGGCAATGGTTAGTGGATATGCAGTCTGGGAAGGTGATCCGAGTGACACTGGAGCGGGCCTTCAGGACGCCTGGGGCACTTCTCCTGTGGCGCAACAAATCAGGTGGGCACATTGCTTTCTCGGACGGCAAGGGGGGAACAGTAGAGGCCATGGGTGAGAAATGGGGCGTCTGCCGGGGCAAGGCAAATGGCCGAGGGTTCCAGTGGGGCATCCTGATTCCTGATGTGTGTTATGAGGAGGTGTGATGTGGACCTATTTTCAGGCATTTGGAAAGACCCGAAAACCACCATTATCGGAATCGCCGTGATTGGGCTCACGGTGGCCCTGGCCATGGGGCAATGTAGTTTCACAGATTGGAAGGAGTTTGTTTTACTCGCTATTGGGTTAGTTGCTGGGGCGGCTGGTCTACTGGCCAATACGACAAAAACGCCTCCCAATGACCCTCAACCGTAGGAGGATTTATGAAAAAGATTGTGGTAGCGGTGATGGTTGTAATGATGCTGGTGAGTGGGTGTGCCATATTTCAAAAGCCGTGTTCTCCAGAAGGACTGTCATCTTTGCAGACTGCTATTAATATTCGGGCTGAGATTCAAGCATACTATGGCCTTCTCCAGGGCTTGGTGCAGTTTATCCCCACCGCTGGGCCCATCTTGGCTGTAGGTATCCCCTTGGCTCTGAGTGCCGCTGACCAGGCTTTGAATGGTTTGGGAACCATGATTGCCACAGGGTGTGCTATGGATAAGGAGGTAACCTTGGCTCAGATCGTCCTTAATCAGATTAAGGCATTGTTTGAGCAGCCTGAGGTCAAAGTGGCAGCTATGAAGAGGGGGATTGCTCTTCCATGATTCTCCGGGCGCTCATTGCCGCCCTGTTTTTCCTGGTGCAAATGTCACCAGCGGCAATGAACGCCTTTTCTCAGATCACTGGAGCCCAGATCATTTCCGGGGTCATGGACCTGAAAGATTCGGAGGTTATGATATGTGCCATCGGGATCAAAGATGGGCTCTCTTGGGAAATCAGATGCAGGTGGGCAGGAGGTTTACCACAATGTCTCGTTTTCAGCGCACCCCAGACGGTCCTCTGAGGTCCAGAGGCTACAAGGTCACGTTGTTCTTCTTCTGTTTCTCCTTGGCCATCATGCTCTGGTTTGTGGTCAAGGGCTGTTTATTGGAAGGGGCCTATTGATGGACCGGCGGCTCGGAAAAGACCTTCCTGAATTTGACCGGCGTATGCTGCGTCTGTCTAAATACCTGGACCTTGCTAAGCTCCCGCCGATCCCGGAGGCGGACAACAACTATGTCAAGATGAGCAAGTTTACCATGGCCATGAACGACGAGTTGCCCTGCTGCGTAGTATCCGGGGCGGTCCACATGATACAGGTTTGGACCTCAATGGCTGCGCGCGAACGTATTTTGCCAGACAGTATGGTAGAGCGGACTTATTATGACCGTACTGGCGGCTTTGATACCGGCCTGAATTTGCTACAGTTTCTCAAATGGTGGCGCTCAGATAGTATCGCCGGGCACCCGATCGGGGCGTTTGTTGCAGTTAATCCTACCAATATGCAGCAGATGAAAGCGGCTATTCATCTATTCGGTGGAGTGTTTACAGGGATTGGATTGCCCCTGTCGGCTCAGGATCAAAATGTCTGGGATGTGGTTCACGGCGGACCGCAGAGCCGGCCCTATTCCTGGGGCGGGCATCTGACCATCTGTTGCCAGTATGATGCGGGTGGGAACCTCTTCAACTATACCTGGGGCGATAAAGTCAAAATGACACCGGCTTTTGCCTCATGCTATGTTGATGAAGCCTATGCCGTTCTCTCGTTGGACTGGTTCCGGGCTGACCACAAATCGCCGGATGGTTTTGCCTGGCGGGATTTGTTGAGCGACTTGAATAAAATAAAGTCAATGTAAGGAGCGATTATGACCGTCATAAACATAGCAGACCATAGAAAAGATAAGTGGATTAGCGGCATGGCTATTTGTCTTTCATGCCAGAACGTCTGGGCTGCCGTGGCCCCTGCTGGGACGCAATTCTTGGAGTGCCCTAATTGCGGAACAGTTAAGGGTATTTTCAAACTTCCGGTTGAGCACCAAGGGGAACACTTCCGATGCGGGTGCGGCAATTGGTATTTTCTAATTACTCCCAAACGAATATATTGTCCTAACTGCGGAGAGGATTATAGCTCTATTCCGGCTCCACTTCTTTGATTTTGACTATCACGGAGGCGTTGCATTCAACCTCTAGGCCCTCCATTTTCAGGTCGCCGGCCTTCATGGCATCCCACACATCCTCGATGGTGGCGCACCTATAGGGGCCATATGTCCGCTTAGTCGTTACTTCGACCACAAATTCTGGCATAGAAATCTCCTTTGGTATAGTGGTTTGGATTGGAAAGGGGCCGCTTACCACAATTTACTGAGTGATTTGCAATTGCTCTTCCCATAACACCTCAGCCTTTTCTTCTCCATGTAATCTCCAGATTTTGCCATCAAATGAGGGTACAAGGCCCATTTTCCAGAGCTTTATGGCAGAGGAAAAGTCATATTGATATTCAATATCAAAAAATGAAGAAAGATAAACCCCGATTGACTCCCAGATCGATTCCCGGACCGAAGCCCACTGCTTCAGTAATGCTATTGTCTCGGGAGTAATTTTAGATGAGTGGATTTTGAAGGGGTGTATGATAGGTTTGATAACAAGGGGCTTCACAATGACCGTAAAGTCTAAATTCCTTACCCACTGTTTAGCCTCAGCCGAGTCATTAATCTCGTTATTAATCTGGTCAATTGTGAAAACACCAGTCAATGGATTGTACTTATATTTGTTGAGATTATCTTCTTGGTCAGCAGAATACCCATAATAATGGGCGGTTGAGGTGTGTGAGTCTGGAGAATCCTCCTTAATTTTGCCATTTAGGAAATCCTGGCGCTGTTCCCAGTTAAAATAAATGAATCTGTCTGGGATTGGCCGAGTTGGATCGCTGGTGAAGGAAAAGAATCTAGACATCTTGGATTTCTCCTGTTTGTGGGCAGCCGCCTAACCAAATGTCCCCAGTCGACTAGGCATTTATCGGCGGTATAGTGGTTTGGATTGGAAAGGGGCCGTGTCGTGATACGGCCCCGGTTGTGCCCATCTTCACACCCGGTTAATCCTCGCATATAGCGATTGATATAGCCGCAGACTCCGGGGCTACTATATCGGCCTGGGCTCGCCGCTAGATTAGTCTGCGGCTAATCCCCGGTCACGGCCCGCATGGGTTAAGTGCCGGGAAACTGTCATGGCTTTTCCGGTCCGATGATAAAATCATAATCGGCATCAGGATCAGCAGGATGTTTATACCCTGCACAGCACTCCTGTAGTTCAGGTTCTCCACAGGGCATTAAATCTTCTAAGAGACAACCGCATTCAAGGTCGGCATTAAATAGGCCGTCATATCCATGGGATTCCAAGTGATCCTTGACCATATCTTCTATTGATAAATTCATAACTTCTCCGGTCTGATGATAAAATCATATTTGCCATTAGGATCAGGATGTTTATACCCTGCGCAGCATCTCTCCTCCGGGTCCTCACATGCTACTAAATTCTCTAGGCAACAGTCACATCCGAAAGATAAATTATACAGCCCGTCATACCCGTGAGTTTTTAGGTATTCCCTGACTATTTCTTTTATTGTAACATTCATAATTTTTCTCCTCTCGTTACGAGCCAGTTTTAGAAGATTTGCCCTTATTTCTTCAAGATATAATACAGGATCATCGATTATTAAATCAGTAGGCAAATCCACAACAGAAATATCGCGCTGGCCTTTTACCGTGATATTCATAGCTCCTCCTCTCAAAAAGTTGGGGCCGGGGTTATCGGCCCCTGCCGTGTTCCTTGCCATGCCTCAGCGAGCAGCCACGGAGACAGGGGGCGCCGTGGAAAGTTAATCACCGACATCGGATTCCCGCCAGAGTACCGGAACGGTATCCGGCGATGGGCATGACCAATTCCACCACCAGATTTCCCGGCGATGAAGGATAAAACAGAATCCGCCGACTAACCGGGGGGCTATAGCTATGAGGGCTTTGGTTTCGCCTAACACTTGGTAAAGCCCGAACCGTTCTTTTGCCGCATTAAAACCGTTAGCAGTCCATTCCTGGAAAATCATCGGGGCTAAATCAGTAGCGTCTGATAGCTCGCTGAGGCACAGTAAATCACCAATTCTGGCCCCGTTCAGGTTGGCCCCGTACAGGTTGGACCCGTTCAGGTTGGCCCTGTACAGGTTGGCCCCATCCAGGTTGGCCCTGTACAGGTTGGCCCCATCCAGGTTGGCCCTGTTCAGGTTGGCCCCATCCAGGTTGGCCCCGTTCAGGTTGGCCCCGTACAGGTTGGCCCCATCCAGGTTGGCCCCGTACAGGTTGGTCCCATCCAGGTTGGCCCTGTTCAGGTTGGCCCCGTACAGGTTGGCCCCATCCAGGTTGGCCCTGTTCAGGTTGGCCCCATCCAGGTTGGCCCCGTT